>Ga0210384_10000014_pt1 | contig 290039 bp, 234 predicted proteins | sample IncBWH2MmetaG_FD_160574 | JGI IMG/M metagenome (GOLD analysis project Ga0210384, IMG submission 160574) | Forest soil microbial communities from Barre Woods Harvard Forest LTER site, Petersham, Massachusetts, United States - Inc-BW-H-2-M | ecosystem: Environmental > Terrestrial > Soil >... | reverse complement strand
CCAGTCTCCTCGCCGCAGAGTGACCCGCCGCGGACCCCCGCCGCCGCACCCCCACCGGGTGGCTTGGTCGTTTATGAAAATGGGAAAGTCATCTTTCAGACGCCGCCGCAAACCTCCCACCACTCCTCGAAGGACGCCGGCAGCCAGCCCGTCAAGGTGCCCTCGAAAGTTGCCGACGAGTACCTGGTGCAGCGAGTGGAACCCGAATATCCCGAGCAAGCGCGAGACCAGCACGTTCAAGGTCCAGTGGTTCTTGAGGCTTTAGTAGGCAAGGATGGCGCGGTCGAGAGGCTCAGAACGGTGAGTGGCGATTCCCAGCTTGCCAGCGCCGCCAACGACGCCGTTCGACAATGGAAATTCAAACCATTCTTCCGCAACGGCTCGCCGGAAGAATTTCAGACTCAAATTACCGTGACTTTTCGATTGCCGTAAGCAGCGCGAACCACGCATCGGGAAACTCACAACTCGGCGGGCGGCTTCCCGACGAACCTAATTCTCGCTGCTCACCAGCCGGGGCTCCGCTTTGGACAGAGTGTTGCCAGCTTGCGGCCGGGTCCGCGGAACGTTGCCCCGCTTCAGGGCATAAAGAGTTAGCTCAACCCGGGTGGAGACTCCGAGTTTCTCGAAAACCCGGAATAAATAATTCTTAATCGTGTGCTCGCTCAGATCCAGCCGCTCGGAAATCTGGCGATTGCTGAATCCTTCCGCAACCATGTGCGCGATCTCATCCTCGCGCTTGCTCAGCGGACGCGAACTGGGTAGACCGCGAGTTTCGATAGGCAGCGGATCGACCAGCGCCTCCAGCACAAACCCAAGCTCCGCGGAACTGGCCCACACCTGACCCTTGTGTACGCAGAGAATGCACTTGCACAGGGCCTGGAATGAATCCGATCGGGAGAAAACGCCGTGAGCGCCGCAGCGGAACGCCTCCACTACCAGGTTCCGCTCCAGCGTGTCCAGCAAGACCACGATGTTCAATTTGGGATGGAGTTCTCGAATTTCACTGACGAAGCGCAGTCCTTCCAGCGGATCCCGAGCAAAGCTGGTGCTGATCAGCACAACATCAAATCGAGAGCGGTCCAGCGCCAGCACAACTTCCTCGGAAGTTGCCGCCGCTACCGCGTCGTAGCGTTTGGTCCGTAGGAACGCATCCACCAGCAGTTGGCAACTCATGGCGACCGCATCGGCCACCAGGACTCTCGTCCGGAGATCGGGATTGGAAACGGATTCCACGTGAAGTGACTGCACAGTAGAGGGGGAGAAACTCGGAAATTTTAACCGCAAACGCTTCCCGTCACAAGGAGTCCTACGGCTCTCAAGCTTGTGTTCTCTTGCGATAATATTGGCGCATCGCGCTAATTCCCGTAGAATCAGTTGGTACTCCATTGAGCGCTCGAATTCGCTCCGTCTCGGCGAGCGCCCAAACCGAGACGTTTGTCTCTATGACTTTTATCCACTTGTTCGCCGCTCGGTCTTTCGGGCAGAGTGTAAGCAAGGCGGATCTTCGTCCGGTGCCTTCGGATGCTCCCCGTCCAAGGATTCTTTGCTCTCAACTACGACATGATCTACTCTGCTTGCATCAGAAGAAGGCGTCGCTTGCGGGTTTGCTGGCGTCTTGCGAGGAGGCATCGTTGTTCGTGAGGACTTTTGAAACTGTAGGAGCGCGGCATGTATGAGAAGTATTTCGGATTGCGGGAACAGCCCTTCGGAGTAACTCCGGACCCGCGATTCCTTTATCTCAGCGCAGCCCATCGCGAAGCGTTGGCCTCTTTGTATTACGGCATTGAGGCCAACCGCGGATTTCTCGGCCTCATCGCCAAGCCCGGCATGGGCAAGACTACCATCCTTTTTCATCTGCTGGAGAAATTCCGCAGCTCCGCGCGCACGGCATTCCTCTTCCAGACCCAATGCTCTTCCCGCGAGTTCATGCGTTTCCTGCTGGCCGAGTTGGGTTACGAAAGTGACGGCAACGATTTCGTGCGCATGCACGAAGAATTCAATCGCCGATTGTTGCAAGAAGCGCGTGCCGGCAATCGCTTTATCGTCGTCATCGACGAAGCGCAAAATCTGGAGCCCTCCGTTCTGGAAACGGTTCGGCTGCTTTCCGACTTCGAAACCCCGCGAGCCAAGCTGATGCACATCATCTTGGCGGGCCAACCCGAACTGGCCGACAAACTGGCCAGCCCCGGATTGGCGCAGTTGCGCCAGCGCGTCTCTATCGTGCATGGTCTCGATCCGCTCTCGCCCGGTGAGATCAAGAATTACATTGAGCATCGGCTGCGCATTGCCGGATACGAAGGCGAGCCCCTGTTCGCTCCCGGAGTCCACGAGGATATTGCGCGATTCACTGAAGGCATTCCGCGCAACATCAACAACTTTTGCTTCAATGCGCTTTCACTCGCCTGCGCCTTACAGAAGAAGCTCGTCGACTTCGAAGTGGTGAGGGAAGTGGTCGCCGACCTGGACATTACGAAACTCACCTCGGACGTTCCCGCCGAGGTCGTCGAAATCCCCTACCCGCGCAGCCGCCCCACTCCCGCTCCAGCATCGAACGGCCAGAACAACCACGAGATTCTGAGTCCAGCCGAAGCCGCGGCCTATATGCAGCAGGTCGCCATGAAGCTGAAAAACTGGCAGGACTCCCTGGACAAGGCCATCACCGGCCCCAGCTTCGGCCGCCCAGTCCGCGTCCGCACCGACGTAGAACGCTCCTAGCCGGAATATGGCCCACCCTTTCACTACAGACAAAACCGGGTGCTCCGTCCTTCTCGCGTTCTGCGCGAAAGGGCGGGGCTTTTAGCTGACATCGCGGCGGCGGACCACCGGATCACGGCGGGGTGGACCACGCCCCCCTGTCACGCACGGCTTGACGCTGGTGCTGCGGGTTTAGGAACCATTCCAGGGGTCAACGGCATCAAGGCCACAGCCCTCGAAGTCGGTAACATTGCGGGTCGCGAGCCTGGCCCCTCGCACTCGCGTGATGGCGGCGATCTGCGCATCAGCATGGCTGATAGGTCTGCCGAGCGCACGGCGGTGGGCGGCAATCTTGGAAAAAGCTCGCGCGGCGTCGCTGTCGAACCCGAGGACGCGGCCCTCCAAATCCTCGGCAAACATGGCCTCCGCTGCTGACAGCAACCCCTCGCGGCGCTTGCCCTTGGTGAGCAGCTCAAGTCCATAAAAGATTTCCGCCTCGGTGATTGAAGTCGTAAAGAATTCCGCGGCCGGTTGTTTCGCAACCCAGGCCACAACCCGAGGAGACGGCGTGGGCCTCATGAGCTCCGAAAGCACATTGGTGTCGAGGATGATCATTCGCCAAATTCCGCCGCCCGGCGCATCGGGTCGCGTCGCGGCAACTCAAATTCGTGCCCGCCCAAGGCAGCAAAGCGCCGGCGAATGGCCTCCGCCAGGTTCCCTTTTACCGGGGACGAAGCGGTTAGAGCCGAACGCAGAATCTCCCTGGCTTCTTCCTCCATCGAACGTCCGTGATGCGCCGCACGGACCCTCAACCGGGTCTTGGTTTTTTCGTCCAGCTGTCGAATGGTTAATGTCGCCATGCTGTCAATGCTATCATTGCTAGCCACGGATGCAAAACCGGGGTTGCCCCGGCCACTGGCTCATGCTTTCACAACGCGCCCTTTGCGAAAACACCGCCTCCAGATTCCCAATTTGGAACTGCGTCCGCAGCCCTTCCACTTTCTTGTTGACCCCATGCTTTCAATTGCGATAACATAAACACATATAGATTATCTGCAAGATAATCTTCGATCTTTGACAACTTGACCAGGGACGGCTCACGGGCGAAGCGCCGACCCCGACGAATCATCCTGAAGGCGAAACATCCGACGCCCGCGAGTTCCTTCGCAGTTCCAAAACGGAATCGCGCAAGGTCGGAGGCTGCGATAACTCCAATGTTTTGAATATTTTGCCTGTAACTACCTTAAGAACCATAGATCTAGCAGGCAAGAAAAGTCCCGGCCCTTTGTTTTCTATATTTTAGGCAAAAAGAGAGAGTTTTTTTCAGGGAAGTTGTGCACCAGAATATGTGCACTTCCGGAAGCCGCCTGCGACGGTTGGCTCTGCCCTGGTGATCGGGAAGCCGGCGGTTCGGTTACGCTTTCGCCAGCCTCGGCGCCGCAGGCGAGGGAAACTGTGACAGCGTCTGGGAGGCTCCAACGACCTTATTCGTCACCACCGGAGGCAGCTTCTTCCCGTTGCCGCCGTTAGTCGGCGGCGCGACTTCCGACATGCTGGCCACGCTGCCCAGGCTGTAGGCATAGAGGACAACCTCAACCCGCTTGGAGACGCCCAGCTTGTCAAAGATGCGGAACAGATAATTCTTGACCGTGTGCTCAGTAAGGCCGAGTCGTTGCGCGATCTCGCGGTTCGACAAGCCCTCCGCCACGCAGCGCACGACCTCGATTTCGCGCCGGGAGAGCAATGCGGCGCCCCGAGTGTCAACGACGCGCAAAGGCAGAGCTTCGCCAAGCGCCTCCAACAGGTATCGCAGCTCTCGGCTGTTCGCCCAGATCTGGCCTTCACTGACGCACTGGATGCACCTCGCCAGCGACGTCAGAGATTCGCTGCGGCAGAAAACGCCGCGCGCCCCGGTCCGGAACGCTTCCACAACTTGATTGCGTTCCGAGTTGTCGAGCAGCATCACCACGCGCGTCTCCGGCTGCAGGGTGTGCAGCTCGCGCGCGACTTCGAAGCCTTTTCGCTTGTCTTCGTCGAGTTCGGCGCTGATCACCACAACCGCCGGCTTTTCCTTGGCCACGGCAGCGATGATTCCACGCGCATCCGACGCTGGGTCGAGTACTTGAAACCGCTTGTCGCGCTCCAGCGCCGCCGCCAGCAGTTGGCTGTTCATTCTGGTAGCATCAGCGGCCAGCACTCGGATCACTTCAGAAACTTCAGGCAAGGCGATAGCGTAAGCCATAAGAAATTCAGACCACGTGTCCGGAGGCTGTCCTCCCGACTGTCCATTCCGTTAAGCCACACAAGCGAGATGAGGCTCCTCCCGCAAAGGTTGGTTTCGTTTGGCCAGAGATGGTCGAAACACTGTGAGGACGGGTCACAGATGCACGGAGGAGAATGCCCCACCCCGATCAGCCGCTACCCCTTAGCGACTGTCCACCGAGACTTTATTCTCATAACTATACAGAGTAAATAGCACTTTCGTGCCATAAAAGAAAAATCAATCCGTAACCCGAAAGGTTCGCCTTAAGTGACTTATTTTAAATATTTTAGCCGCGCTCCGCACGGCTCGTAAGGGTGGATCTGTCCTGTTTGATAGTCCCGGAACAGCACAATATTGAGCTCACCCCGGCTCCAGTCCAAATCCTTGCTGGGCGATGCGGACGATCTCCCGCCCGATGGGCAGCGAAGCGGTCGCTGCGGGAGACACAACATTCCACACATGCAGAATGTCTTGCGAGCACACAAACTGAAAGTCGTCCACCAGCGAGCCATCCCGAGCGACTGCGGTGGCGCGGACGCCGGAGCCGTCCGCTATCAAATCGGCACTGCCAATCTCGGGCAGCAAAGTTTGCAGGGCGCGCACGAACGCCGGCTTGTGGAAAGACCGGTAGAATTCTCCGGCGCCGCTACGCCAATACTTCGCCGCCATATGCCAGAACCCGGAATACGCGAAGGTGGCCGCGGCGTCCTTCAGATTGAAATCAGTTCGCCGGTAGCCTTCTCGTTTAAACGCCAGCACCGCATTTGGTCCGGCATCGACGCCACCACCCACACGGCGCGTGAAATGCACACCCAGGAACGGAAAACGCAGATCGGGTACGGGATAAATCAGCCCACGAACCAGATGCTCCCGTTCTGCGACCAGATCGTAATATTCGCCGCGAAATGGCACGATTGTGACTTCCGTCTTTTCTCCCGCCAACCGGCTGACGCGATCGCTGTGCAGTCCTGCGCAATTGATCAGATATTTCGTACCCAGCGATCCCCGCGCTGTTTCAATTACAGTTTCCCCATTGCGCCGGACGATGCCCGTGACTCGGGTTCCGGTGCTCACCGTCCCACCTTGCATGACGATCAATTCGGCGTACTTTTGGCACACCGCCACATAGTCCGTGATTCCTGTGCCGGGCACGTGCAGCCAGCCCACGCCTCCGCAGTGAGGCTCGATCTCGCGCACTCGTGCCTTGTCCAATAATTCCAGCCCGGCAATCCCGTTAGCCTGCCCGCGTTCCATCAACCCCTGCAGGCGCGGGACTTCTTCGGCACTGGTGGCCACGATGATCTTGCCGCAGATCTCGACTGGGATCGCGTGCTCGCGGCAGAACGCAACCATCGCGGCGGCTCCCTCGACGCACAACTTCGCCTTCAACGATCCCGGCTTGTAGTAGATTCCGGAATGAATCACGCCGCTGTTGTGTCCGCTCTGATGACGGGCCACCCGGTCTTCTTTTTCCACCAGCACCAGCCGCAGCTTGGGAAAGGCGCGGCCGAACTGCAGGGCAGTGGCCAGACCCACAATTCCGCCGCCAATCACCACGATGTCAAAATGCTGATCGGGCATGTAGAAGCGCGCCCTCGAACGTAGCTGCCGAGGGAGTTGCTAACAAGATAAATGGAAAGGACATGCAATGCGAAATGTAGGTGCGAGCGTCCCGCTCGTGCATTGCACCGAGACTGCAGAAGAAGCACGATCGTTGACTGGATGGGGCAGAGGCCAGAAGCCAGGTGTCCCTAGTTAACCGTCAACTGCACCTGCGCTGTCTGTTCCGGAAGCGAGCTCATCGTGGCGCTAACCGTCATAGTGTAGGTGCCCGCGGGTGTACCCGCCTGCCCGTTTCCACCTGTGCCGTTGCCTTGAAGCCCGCTGCTGCACGCGATTTCCAGCCAGAGTCCTGGAACGATAAGTACAAGCAGCAAGAAAACTAGAAGTTGCCTTCTCCTCCGGCGATTTGGTTCCGCTCCGCCCAAAACAATGATCATCCCCAGCAACGCAAGCCACGCCGCATAGATCAATGGCTTGAGAGCCCGTGCTGGGCGCCCCACCGCGATGACCGGGGCAGTAGTTGTGATGGTGAAGGTCACGTGAGTATTTCCACTTCCTTTATTCACTTGCGTCGCACTCAGAGTGCAGGTGCTCAATGATGGGCAGTTGCTGGAGTACGCCAGAATCGCATTCCCGGGAAACAACCCTCCTGACGGCACCACGTCGAGGTCGTAAATCGCGGGCTGTCCGGCAGGCAGCGACTGGATGCTGGAAGCCGGTGTAATAGTGAAGGAGAACCCGCGTATGCCAGAGCCTCCGGTCGAAGTAAACGCCACCAGCTTCTGTTGTTGGCGCTTCAGTGGATCCGTGCCTACGCCGGCGATATTGAAGTTGTAAGTCTGATCCACGTTGCTGCTCACGGTTACCGTAAACGGCGCAGGCAGCGCGGGACTCACCGTGGGCACAACGCTGTCAGGAGAAACGGTGCAGCTCGGAGGGTGGTTCGACCCGCAGCTCACATTCACCGCACTGTTGTAACAGTCGGTGCCCTGTAAAGAGCCGTTGAAGATGGCTGCGGTGTTCACAGCCGCGGTTTGGGAAGCGGGAGTGACCTCCAGAGTGTAGTTCGGTGTCGTGTAGGAATTGGCGGTAAATGTCACGGGAAACACATGCGAGGTTCTCAGCGGATCAGTGCCCGTCGCCACGATGTCGAAGTTATAAGTCCCGCAACTACCGCTGCCCGCCGTCACAATGAACGGTGCGCCGCCAGTGATCGGAACTACGATTGCCGGCGCGGCTGAGCAGGTTGGAGGCGCACCCTTGCCGCAGCTTAGATTCACTGCGTTGTTGTAGCCGTTCAATGACGTCAGTACGCCCTTAAAATTTACCGTGCTGTTCACGTAAGCCTGCAGCGACGGATTACTGATCGCCAGCGCGTAATCCAAGGTGATCGTCAGAGACAAGCTTTGCGTTTTCGTGGGACCATTCGTCACTGACCCGCTGATCGTGATTGGAAATGTACCCGCCGTTGCGATCGCGGTTGTGCTTACCGTCAACGTGATCGCAACCGGACCGCCGGAAGTCGGATTCACGGAACTTGATGGCATGAAGTTGCATGTGGCTCCCGAGGGTAAGTTCGCGCAGGACAGATTCACCGTGTCATCGAACGATCCTTGCCCCGTGACCTGGAACGACACTGGCCCGGAAATACGCGATGGAGCAACCGTGATATTCGGAGGCGAAGGAGCGGTCAAATTGAAGTCCACCACCTTCAACGTGAAAGCCGCATCGTTCGTGACTCGGTTCGGATCGGTGCCGGCACCGTGGAGGTCGAAGCTGTAATCGCCGGGCGCGTTCCCCGGGCTCACGGCGACCGTAAGCGGTGTTCCCAATGGTGGCGGACCAGGCGGGTTCACAAAGCTGGGCGTGACCAGGCAGGTAGAGACTGGAGTGCAACTCAGGTTCACCTGATAGTTGTAGCCGCCCAAAGCCGTAATCGATCCTGTGAACAGGGGCGGCACCTGGCCGGCAAATATGGTGATCGGCGTATTGGAAATCGATAACGAGAAATCCGGGGTTAGCGGGAACTCCCACACCCCGCGTCCATAGGTGGACGCGCGCAGTAGCTTGGTCGAGTCTGATCGTGTGAATATGCCGAGCGCAGTCACCGCAACGTTTGGAAGATATCCCGCTTGCCCGCTGTTCGGGGCTGGCCCCAGCTCGGTCCAGTTCGCCGAGGTAGTGAAGCTCCAGAACACTCCTACATCCGTGGCCGCGTATACCTTCCCGGGAGATCCGGTCGTCGCTGGATCGACGGCGACAGCATTGACCGGCGCATCCGGCAGATTGGCAGTGAAGTCGGTCCAGGAAGATCCGCCATTCGTCGTCTGCCATACGTGCGAGGTGGGGAAACTCGCGGTGCTGAAGCCCATTATGCCCACATAGGCGGTGAGGCCGGATCTATCCGAGTTGTCCATAGCGATCCCGGAAATCGGATAGTTGTTTGGATTAATCGAACTGGTTTGATCGACCCACGTCGAAAGCCCTCCGGCAACGTTCGTGGTCACCCAGACGTGCCCACCCGGTGGAGTGGTCGGAATGAGCGGCCCAAAGCCGTCTGTTCCCGCATAAATCACTTTAGAAAAACCAGTAGTCGGGTCGAAAACTCCCGCTGCCAGCGAACGTACCAGGTTGATCTCGCCCCCAGTGCAGATGCCGTCTCCGCCGGTTTCAAAACTATGACTGAGAACATTGAACCCACCTCCCGTGCTTGAACCCCGCCACACGCGGCACGTGCCCACGATGATTTCAGCGGAAGTCTGCGGATCCAGAATGTACGGCGGATAATACGCGCCTGTGTCCCCGCCCACGGTTGCGCTGCTCACCACTGGATTGCTTTGGAAGTCTTGCGTGTGACAGCTGATTCCACTGGAATTGGTGCAACTGAAAATGTTGACTCCCGACGTAGAATTGGGAGGATTCGAGACGAACCACTCCTCCTCGTTGTTCGGGTTGATCTGGGTATAACCGCCATCTCCGGCATTCACATTTTGCCAACTGCCGCCGGTCGACTGAGTGCCGGGCGATCCGTTGCCCTGCGTTCCTCCAAGAATCGTGCTGGCGTCGTTGGACGCCTCGGAGAAAGAAACAAACTGAGTCATTGATCCCAACGTCATGTTCAGACTGTCGAATAGGTTGGTTCCACCACAGGTTCCCGTCAGTAGGCTGTAGCCATCCAGCGCACGGTAGATTCCGCCGTCGTTGCCGAAGTACATTACGTCCTGAGCACTGGGGTTAATCAGAAATGACAGGGCGTGCTGCGCAGGATGAACCTTGGCGATGGAGCTGCACCCGTACGCGTGCGTCAAGTTCAGGAATGTGTTCGATCCCGTCCCATTGCAGGTCGGCGATGTGCTGATAATCTCGCATTTGTAAAGGTTGATGGCCCCAGCATAGAGATCGGTGACTCCGCTGTTGCCATTTGGCACCGCTGCGAGCTCCAGATTGTAAGTGCCTTGTTCTGTGCCGCAGCCGATTTCGTCGCCGCAATTGAAAATACCCGATTCGTTGATCTGTACCCAGGAGTTGCCGCCATCAAGGGATTCCCAGATGCCCTGATCGAAATCGTTTGCGTCCACGTACCAGACATACATCTCGTTGCGGCCCGGAACCACAGCGATCTCGGCTCGATAAATCGGACAGCTCGACGAACTGGAGCCGGGCGGACACGCGGTCGTGGTCAGCCCGCCGCCGGGTTGATTGGGGAGACGAGTCCAGTTGACGCTATCCACCGAAGAGTAAAAACCGTGATAGCGCAGTGCCGCAAAGAATTGTCCAGAACCTCCGTTGTAGACAACCGAGGAGGCCGAACCGGGTGCCGTCACCGTTCCGTTATCGGTCACGCTTCCGTACTTCCAGGAAACACCGCCGTCGCCTGAATAATAAAGTCCGAGATTCGCAGTCACCGGATTTGCCAGACCTTCAATAATTCCTTCCGATGCGCCCGCAGTTGCAGCTACGACGACGCTCGGAATGTTGCTGCTGAATGCGATCTTGCTGAATCCCATTCCCGCGAAGGATCGCGTCCCGGTGACATCGGATGTGATCAAAGCCCAGCTATTGCCCGCGTCCTGGGAGCGCAGAATTCCCAGCCCGTAGTAAGAGTCAGCGGAACTATTCGTTTCTCCCGTGCCCACCAGAATCACACTGTTGTTTGAATTGATGTTTCCGGGCTGAATGGCAATTCCGCCGACGGCCAGCGTAGCCTGGTTGTCGGTGAGAGGCGTCCAGGTAACGCTCGATGAATCCTGGGTTACCGTTTGAGTAGCATTGGTAGATTTCCAAACGCCGCCATAGGCCCCGCCGATGTACACAGTGCCCCCGGTCGGATCGGCTGGATCAATCGCAACCGCAGTCGCCCTTCCACTGACCCAGCCGTAGTCGAATTCCCCTACGCCGCTCGCATCGGACGCCAGTGGAGCCGGCCCGAGTTGACTCCAAACTACCGAGGACGATGGCGGTGCGCCGTTTACGTTTTTCCTTAAGTTCTGTCCTCTCGCAAATCGTGCGCTGCGCATTCGCATCTTCTGCAGGTAAGCGCGATATCGTTGCGCCGCGCCTGATTGCCCGCGAGAACTGCGTCCGCGCAGGAACCATCGCTCTTGTAGAGTGCGTCGAGTGCGGGCCGCAGACTCGGGCTCCGAACGAGATCGCAGATCCTGTCCACAAACCACTGGACTCGCCGGTCCCGGCAAGACCAAGAGAAGCAACATCAACGAATGCAGCCGCGGACGTAGTCGCCCTGGCTTTCGACCTCGGCTGGCAGGTTGGCTCGCCACATCCTCGAGACCCGGCGCGCTTGAAAATGTTTTCCTCATGCCACTTGAGGTGGAAATAATGAACCTGACTTGTCCGGCTCAATCTTCCCCAGCTTGACCAGGCGCACGATAATCGAGGGAACGGTACGGTTGTGAGTCTTTGCGATCTCTTCGAAATCCATCCCCTTGCGCAATTCCTCGCAAACCTGTTTGTCCTCTGCTCGTGACCAGTACTGGCCAGCGCTGACCGGCTTCTTAAGCTCCCTCTCCTGCTGGCTGACGAGCGCTGCCAGAGCCCGGTTCAACGCCATAACAGCCTGTGGATTACGGCAAATCGAGTCGTCTTTCAGCAGTTCGCGGGTTTGCGGATGCACGCCATCGGCGAGGGCGCGGATCACTTTGATGGCTTCGTGAGTCTCCATTGCAAAACCTCCTGAGCGGTTATCGTAGCTGGCCCATCGAGCACCGCGTTGTGACCGATGAACAATTCTGCGGTCGGTTGGCCCAGATTGGGACTGTGCGGGCACGGCTTTGGCTATACTGACCTGTGCTTATTGCCGAGTGTGATGGAGATCGATGGACTGGCAGGCATTCTGGCTGACAATCCGGTTGGCGACGTTGGTCGCAGGCGTGCTGGCGGTTCTGGGGCTCCCCATCGCCTACTGGATTGCTTTTTCACCCTGGCGCTGGAAGTTTCTGGCCGAAGCCGTCGTCGCCCTGCCTATTGTTCTGCCGCCAACCGTGCTCGGCTTCTACGTTCTGGTTGCGCTCGGTTCGCGGAGTCCTTTAGGACAGTGGTGGAAAGCGCTTACCGGGCACACCCTCGCGTTTACTTTTGCCGGCCTCGTGATTGGTTCGGTTATTTACAGCCTGCCCTTTGCGGTTCAGCCGTTCGCCGCCTCATTCGCGCTGGTTGACCCAAGGCTGATAGCGGCATCGTCGACCTTGGGTGCCTCAAAGCTGCAGACCTTTCGCCGCGTGATTCTGCCACTTTCTCTCCCCGGGCTGGTGACCGGCCTTGCTTTGAGTTTCGCTCACACCATGGGTGAATTCGGCGTGGTGTTAATGGTGGGCGGAAACATCCCCGGAGTTACGCGGACGGTTTCCATCGACATCTACGACCAGGTTCAGGCCCTGAACTATGGCGCCGCCAATCAGACCGCGCTTGTCCTGCTGGGTATTTCCCTCGTCGTGCTCTCGTTCGTATATGCGGTGAACCGGAAGTTCGGGGCCGTATGGCCATGGAAATAATCCACGTCAGATGAGAACCGATACAGCAACGTTGCCCGTTGTCCGCGGAGCGCAGGATGTGCTGTCGGTTCAGTTGGGAAAGCACTTCTCAGGCGCCGGACGCGATTTCGAGCTCAACCTTTCAGTCACGGTCGTTCCCGGTATCACGATTCTGTTCGGCCCATCCGGGGCAGGGAAGACGACTCTGCTCGATTGCATCGCGGGTCTGGCGACTCCGGATTCCGGGAAGATCACGATTGGCGCCCATGTTTTGTTCGACAGGGAGAACGGAACCTGTATCGCGGTTCAGCACCGCCGCATCGGGTATGTCTTTCAGGACCTCGCCCTCTTTCCTCATCTCAGCGTGGGGAAGAATGTTGAGTACGGCCTTGCCGGCGCGAACGGCAGCGAGCGACGAAAAAAGAGCGATGCCATCGTTGAATCTTTTCGGGTCGCGCATCTGCGGGACCGCACGCCGAAAGAGATTTCCGGCGGCGAGCGGCAAAGAGTGGCGTTGGCTCGCGCCCTCGTCACCGATCCTTGCGTCTTGCTGCTCGACGAGCCGCTGGCCGCGCTCGATGCAGCCACCAAATCGAAGATCATCGATGACCTGCGCGCCTGGAACGCAGCCCACGCGATTCCGATTCTCTACGTCACGCACAACCGCGAAGAGGTTTTCGCGCTTGGCGACCGCGTGCTCGTGCTGGAGAATGGCCGCATCATCGCCGACGGCACGCCCCACGGAGTGATGGGCGCGCCGCGCCGGGAATCTCTGGCGCAGCTCATCGGCTTCGAAAACATTTTCCACGCTGTCGTCACCGCAGCGCACGAAGATCGCGGTACGATGGCTTGTCGGCTTGCCAACAGCAGCGTCGAACTGGAAACCCCGCTGGTACGTGCGGACGTGGGATCCACTCTGCTAGTCGGCATTCGCGCCGGCGACATTCTGCTGGCCACAGTGCAGCCCGCTGGCTTGAGCGCCCGCAACATAATTCGCGGACGCCTGCTCTCACTCGAACTACGGGACGTCATCGTGGCTGCGCGGGTGAATTGCGGGGCGGAGATGGAAGTCCACCTCACCCTGGCCGCTCGCGATTCCCTCCAACTCCAGCCCGGACGCGAAGTCTGGCTGATCGTGAAGACCCACTCCTGCCATCTGATGGCCGCGGGTTGAAGATTCCAGTCGCTCCCGTTCCAAGAACCGAACAGACGGAAGAATTGCGTTGACAGTAGCAGGAAAAACTGTATAAGAGGGCGGGTCTGTTAATTCCTGCCGCGTTGGGTTCCGCCGCCAGCGTGGCTCAAGGGCAATGATGATATATGGACGCCCTTAAGATCGCTCTGGAAACCGTTTTCGTCGGCGTACTGGCCCTCCCGTGGCTGGCGCTCGCAGCCCAACTCTTCTTTCCGCAATTTTCCCTTTCCCAAACGGCGGGCTTCGAGGGTTGGATTGCAAAAGTGTGGCTGATAAAAAGCGAGGTAATCGGATACGCCGTCGTCGGTGTGCTCTCGGTGGCGATGGCTTATACCTTAGGCGCGTCCGTATCACGGCTGGCTCAGGATTTCTTCAACGACGACGACCTTGTGTTCCATTTCCCGACCGAGGACCGGATTCGAACCGACGTTTATTGCGACAGTGGGCACAACCCCTGGATCATGGGCGACCCGGGTGCCTCTCCCCAAGGTAATCCTGGAACGTCGCTGCTGGTCGCCCCACTTTGCGATACGATCTATTCCGCCAGTACTACCGAGCAACGCAACCTCGCCATGGACCATATACAGCAGATTTTCCATCTCCAGGAAACCACACTCCTGTTGACAGGCGAGGACAAAGTCAGCAGACTTCGTCTCCTCCACCAACAGATCATGGTGTTGCAGGGCGCTGCGTTCGACGGCCTGCTGGCGTGGGTCCTGTGCCTGCTGGGCTGGAATGCGCAACGAAGCTGGGGACGGTGGCGTTGGCTTCCGCCCATCGCACTCCTGCTCTATGGTTTCTACGCGTTGATGTGTCACTATAAGCTGTTCCCAGAGCGTCACCTCTTTCAGATCAAATTAGATGATCCGCCGTTTATGGAGGGGGCCGTGATACTGCTTGGCGCGGCTGGCTGGTATTTGGCTGTGAAAGGCACAAACGGATCGTGGCTAAAAGGGACTGGCTGGGTTTCGTTGCTGCTCGCAACCGTGGCTTATTCCGGGTGGTATTGGACCGAAATCATGTATGACCGGCTGGTCATCTACTCCTACTACGCGAGCCAACACATGAAACTGCTTCAGTGAAGACAAATGCGTGCCCGGCGCGCCAGATCCAGGATGCGGACATCGACGACTCCGATTCCCAAGCTGGATAAATCGTTCCTGGAAGACCGCCAAGCCGGGTGCCCCGCGTTCTCGCGCTTATCGAGATGTGGGCACCCTGTTGAATCGATGTGACAGTTTGCACGGGTTTTATCCAAAGACCAGGCCGTCCGGTTCGCGCAGGAGGTGCCAGGCTTCGCGGTAGTAAGCGTATCGGCCCGTGCGCCGGTGTCCCTTGGGACGAATCCGCAAGGCTTGGCGCCCCACGACCTCGCGCACGGGTAGGATGTACCAGATTTTTTCCGGCATAATGTAGACCGCCACAAAATCAACCTCGGACGCGGTGTAGGGCAGCGATGACGTTGGGGTGTTGCGACGGATGCACACTTGATACGAGCCGTCCACCATGTAGGCCGTGGTTTTCACCTGTACGCGCGAGAGGTTGCTTCCTGCTCTCCACAATAAAGTCGTAGCGATGGAGGTGTCCGTAGGGCAGCGCCAGGCCGAAGCCGAGGCTTGTAGCCTTGTGCATAAAGGCTGTTTCGCCAAGCTCGCCCAGGAGGCTGACCGCGCTTCCGCGCCGCAGGACAGCTTTCCGAGCAGGGCTCTCCTCGGACGCTGGAATGCGTCCGCGGGGAGCGCCCTGAGCTTTGTCCATTGGTCCGGAAAAACGTCCTTGGAGGGAAGAGTTTGCAAAAGAAAAGGCGCAAGCCGGAAAGCTTGCGCCTAACTTGATCTCTACTTTTAGAATAACAAATCCCGAAGGGTAAGTGAGACATGTTTCCCGGATTTATTTCTGCCGCCGAATCATGGGCTTCGCGGGAATTGGGCGGCGCAGGGGGCTTGACAAGATTTTGGACAAAACCAGCTTCTGCACACTTTTCGGTGCATCTGTCCTCTGTGTCTCTGGGGTGAAAAATGATCCTGTTTCAGCCTGCGCTTCTACCGCCTGCTCCATCTCAATCACGCCGACCCACTGGCCGTGACGAACGTCTTGGTAGACGAGGCGGCCTCCCAGGATCTGCGCGGCCGCAGCCGGGGGGACGTCGCGGTGGTAGCCGAAAAATTGTGCTTTCCATCTCCGCCATGTCGGCCAGCGCTCGAACCACGGATGCGGCGGCTCGTACTTGGTGGAAAAGACCATCGCCACATCGAAATTTGAGCGAAGGCCGGACGCGGACATCAACTGCTCGACCGTGAAGTCCTCAATCCGAAAAACGCGCATCGGCCGGGCCACGTATCCGAGGTAGGGGCGCGTGAGTTCGTCACTGGCTGGCCACGCCGTTAGCACGCGGGCCATGAGATAGTGCTCTTCCACGAAGTCCTCGGCCTGCTGGTGCAGCACAATGTAATCGCGGTACGCAAGATTGTCTTCCATGGAAAATCCATGAGGAGGATTGATGAAGAGCGCGGCCATAAACGAGAGCGCCACAATCGCGATTACGCCGCGCCATAGCCGGACTCTTCGCCTCAGAGTGGAAACCCAGAGGATGATCACCAGCGGGACCACTGGAAGCATGTAGCGGGCCAGCACCGCTCCGCCCACCACGGCCATCGCAATCACGTAAGCCACGATCACTGCGAGGAAGGAAAACTGCACATCCAGCGGAATCCTCTCGCGTTGTTCTCCGTTGTCGTGCAGCGCGGGAAACCACATCGCGAGCAATCCGGCCAACGTGAGGAAGGAAAGGTTGAGATATCCCACGACTTGCCACAGTCGCAATCCGAGCGCAAGCAGCACGCGAAGCGGTTGCAGGGTAGCTTGCACATTGTAGCGAAAGAACTCCGGATTGCCGAAGACGAATCCGGTTCGCGCGTAATGGAAGGCATACCAGAACGCGAGCGGAAGCAGTGGAAGGAAGAGTGGACCAGAGACCGCTGGCCCACCCATTACCTTGTCATTCCGAGGAGCGAAGGCGACGAGGAATCTGATTTTTCGTTGGACGTCGGAAGCACCCGGGTTCCTCGCTTCGCTTGAGATGACAAATAGCGCAGCAAGCAGTTCCCATGCGATCAAAGCCAAGGGCGCCAGGATGGCGGTTTCTTTGGCGAGCGCTGCCAGGGAGAACCACAGAGCTGCGGACCATCGCCGATCCTCGACATACGCCAGCAAGCCCCAGAAGGTAAGTCCAGCCGCGGCCAGATCGAGGTGCGCCAGCGAACTCTGCGCGAAGAAAACGGGGTACACCGCAATGCAGAGAGCTGAGCCGACAGCGACTTCCGTGTTCGCAACCCGTTGCGCCAGCCGAAACACGCCCAGCAGAGAAAATGCCGCAACCACCAACATCGCAGTACGGGTCACCACCGGGGTATAACCGAGAACCTTCCAGGCCAAGGCGAGATACATCATCACCAGAGGAGGATGCGCGTTGGAGGGCGTGGAACGCGGAATCAAGGTTCCATGCAGCAGCAGATCGCGAGCGGCGGGCACGTAGTATCCAGCTTCGTCCCAGAAATAAGGCAGGCGCAGGAGGGGAATGTGCAATACCAGCAGCACCAAAAAGAACAGCACAAAAAGGAGCGCCGTAAAATAACTCCGCCGCAGTTCGAGGTCTCCGGCCACCGGAGCAGTCTAGTGTACCGGCCCCGCAGACGCCATTCGCGGATCCAGTTTGATCTCGCCAAACGTGCTCTCGTAGCCCGAGACGTTCTGCTGCAGAATCGACATCAGCGCCTTGGCCTGTTGCGGGCTGAGATAGATGCCCTGAAAGTTCTTGACTTCCACCTGAGTCTCGCTCTGCTGCTGCAAGGTTCCGAAAACCAGAAAGAAATCCCAGACATTCACGCGCACCTGCACGCTGTTGGCATAGCTCTCACGATAGTCAGGAGCGTCGACCAGCCGGATATTGGGTTGAGATGGATTATTCATAGGCATTTAGTTTAGCGGCAGGGCTGGATACGGGAAAGAGAATTTGCCGGGTGGCGAAGTGACGGTGAAATTATGACCGCTGACTGGCTCGGAAATGGGTATACTTTCGGGATTGCGGCGAAGTCGCCGGTCCGAGGACTAGAAGTTTTTATAGTTCCGGCCACGGCAACCTCCGCATACCTTGGCAAAATCGCTGCAGTGTGGTCGTGCAAGTGAGAGATCGGCCGCGCGGGCAACGTCATAACGAGAAAGGAAAGAATCCCATGCTACGAACTGCCTCTAAGAAAACAAGTGAGCTGATCGCAAGGAGAGCTTTACCTTGCTTCCTCACTTCCATAATGATGGTCCTGCTGATTCTCCCTGCGCTAGCTGCCGACAAACAAAAAGACGAAGACACCCTCCAGCAAGCCAACATTGTGTTGACCGACATGCTCAACGACAAGAACATCTCGTCGGCGGCGCTGTCAAAGGCGGATTGTGTGATGATTCTGCCCGGTGTGAAGAAGTTCGGCGTTGGCATTGGCGGAAGCGGTGGCCGCGGTCCGATGCTTTGCCGCACCGGCCAGAACTTTGAGGGCCCGTGGTCCGCGCCCGCGATGTTTACCATTGGCGGTGCCAGCGTCGGTCTGCAGTTAGGCGGCTCGTCCAGTGATTTCGTGCTGCTGCTCATGGATTCGAAGGTCGTGAACCAATTATTAAATGGCAAGACCAAGATGGGCGCTGATGCGACTGCAGCGGCGGGCCCTGGTGCTACCGCGGCCGGTGCCACGGATGCCGACATCCTGACCTACGGACGATCCAAGGGATTGTTCGCCGGCGCATCCCTGGGAAGCGCAAGTATCGAACCGGACAATGACGCGAATTTTCGCGTGTATGGCAAGCGGCTGACCGCAGGGGATATCGTGCGCAGCACCAGTGTCAAGCCGCCCGCCGCGGGTGAGCCCCTGGTCACGCTGCTCGACAGCAAAATCGCAAAGCACAGCAATTAACAATGACAGCGCGCCGGCATTGGGCCTGGAGAACCGAGGGTAAACGGGGAACTCCGTCAGTTGCGAACCCCGGATCGGTCCATTAAGCTAATATTTCCGCAGGCTTGTCGATCATGCCGGGATGGCGGAATTGGCAGACGCGCTGGACTTAGGATCCAGTGCCGCAAGGCGTGCAGGTTCGAGTCCTGTTCCCGGCACCAAAAAGTTCAGGGCGAGACACGGCTGTGTCTCGCCCTGTAACACTCTTCTGCCGCACTACCACCATCCGCGGGTTCTAGGCGCGAATCCGCCAGCCCGCTTCAGTTGGACGCGCCGGGGTCACTGTACCTGCTGCAGTCCCTGATAGACTGCCATGCCAGCGATCACCAAGAGCAGCACGCCGGAGGCGGCCCCCATCCACTTTACCAAGGGAGTGATCTTGTTTACCTTGGCCATGATCTCGATCTGTTCCTTTTCCATGTGCGACTCAGACTCGCCCAGGAACAGTTGGTCGTCCTCCTGCATGGTGAGAGTACTGCGGTAGATGAGGAGGATGACTAGGACAGCGGTGAGAACTCCCCACACAGCTAGCGGCCACATTAGAATTGACATCATAAGCCACCTCGGTGCTGAACTCGAAGCAGACCCCGAAGCTTTGCCGATGTTGGTTGTGGGCCACAACCGACACAGGTAAGGGGCCCCCAAGGGCGAATTATATCCCCAGAACGCAAGCCTTGGCAGGTTTTGTTTTTTGGCCGCAACCCGGGAGGAGTTTCGATCATCTAAATCGCGTCCAGGATGGGATTGGAGCGTGGATTTTTGCCTCGACCCAACCCCGGGCTTTGTTATAATAGACGGGTAGTAATTTCAAGGAGATACCAATGGCCACAACCACTGTCCCGACAAGCGTTCCTGAAGTGACACCGAAAACGCCGCCGGTTAGCTTGACCTCGAATGCGATTGCCAAAGTGAAAGAAATTATGGCGCAACAGAATCCCGTCCCTGCCGGCTTGCGCGTCGGCGTTGTGGGCGGCGGTTGCTCTGGTTTCTCCTACTCGATGTCGTTCGAAAACGGCGCCGGCATGATGGACAAGGTGTTCGAGATGGACGGGCTCAAGGTCTATGTGGATGCCACGTCGCTCATGTACCTGAACCAATGCATCGTCGATTATGTAGAAACCCTCGAGGGTGCCGGTTTCAAGTTCGAGAATCCCAACGTGAAGAGTACCTGCGGCTGTGGATCTTCGTTTAGCGTGTAAGCTGGGCACGCCAGAAGTTGGAAAAGCCTCATCGCACGCGATGAGGCTTTTGTATTTTGTGGTCCCTCACGGTTGTGTTCGGTAGGTTGCTATGAAACCTTGCCCGTAGTTGCTCAAAGGCGTGTAGAACCCCACCAATACTCCATGGTCGTTGATCCCGGTGCCATAGGTGTCCATGCTCTTGGGGTGATTAAACTTGTAGTACTTTCCGTTATGGAGCAGCGCGCCTCGCACAGCGAAGTCGGTTAGGAGCCATTGATAGACCACGTCGCCCGCGCTATTAATGTCCTCGGCATCCGACTCTAGTGCGCCGGGAACGTTGATCGTCTTGTAGGTCTTGCCGTTGTACAGAGATGATTGGGTAGGACCCGCTCCGACCGCCCAATCGAGGACGATATCGCCCTTGAAATTGATCCCGGTAGCCGAGGTCGTAGTAGCGGTTGGCACGTCCAAAGTTTTGTACTTCTTGCCATTCAGCAGGAATCCGTGCACCACACCCTTTGCGTCGCTGTAGGAGCCGACCACCACCCCGTTGTCGTTGATGCCATTCGCTACCGAGGATGTCGCTCCCGCCGGGCCGGGGATGTCCGTAAACATGCCGTTCTGATATAGGAATCCCCGAATCGTGCCGCTGGAATCCGCATAGTGGCCCGCTATCACACCACTGGAGTTGATATGGTTGCAAACGGTGTTTGATCCGTTCGGGTGATCGATGCGGGTCAGTTTATCGCCGTCTCGCATAAAGCCGCGCGTGATCCCCTTTCCAGCCTGGTACTGTCCGACGATCACTGCCTTGTTGTTGATTCCACCTAGAGACGTGCTTAACGCTCCCGGCACCCTGACCGAGGTGAATTTGAAAGTCAACATCGGCGCATTGGCCGCAGTCGCGGCGATCATGAACATCAGCACGAATCCCGATACCAGCAGTAACCTTTTGCAGGCTTTCATCGTTTTCCCCTTGGTAGATTTGCGTCGCGCACGCGTTTGTTAGAATCTCCGTTCTGGACTCAAGAACGGCAGCCGATTCTACACCCATTTCATCGGTTCACCTCGGGGTAAAACGCTTTTCATCCGCAGTGCGACGAAGTCGCTAGGCGAATCCGAACTGCCATTGCCACGGTTTTGAAGCAGATTCAGCTTGGACGCTACTGGTCCTGTTCGGGAGGCATTTGTGGAGTTTGCACGCCGGGTTGGGTGGGCTGCCCAGGCTGCGCGCCGGGGCCAGGCTGTCCAGAGATGCCGCCGCCGAAGGAGCCGGGCCCTCCGGGTGCGCCCGGAGCGCCGGGAGTTGTCTGCTGGAGAGCAGTAGTTGCTCCCTGCAGTGAGGGCTGGTTCGGGGTAGTCAGAAGTCCGCCGCGGTCCGTGTTGGGATCGTAAATGAACTGCCATTCATAATAGTGATCCTTCTTGTTGAACACGCGGATGGTCTTGTCTTTGCTGGTGCTGGCGACTCCAACCATCGGCCCGCCGCCGAAGACTTGACCGCCGGGGCCTGCGCCCGGGTTTACTGCCCCGAAGCTGCCCGGCGCACCTGGACCCGCTGCAGCGAAACTTTGACCCTGGCCAGGCGTCGCCCCCGCCGGTTCGTTCACTGCGCCTTCCTCTGAGTTCTGCCCCGGGCTCGGGGTTACAAGGGTGCCCGCGCCGGGAGCCTGAGCCGGGTTGCCGGCATTGATGGCGGCATTGATGCCGCCAGCCAGAGCCAGGGTATTTATGGCGCCCGGGGCAATTCCTGCTTGCCCGCCCGGGCCACCCGCGATTCCCCCCGCGCCCGGATTATTCAGACCACCAGCCGGGATAGCTCCTGCGATTCCTGCTCCGAACGCCATTTGCACGTCGCCCATGTGAAGGATTTTGAAGTCCTTCCCGGTGATCGGATCTTTGTAGCGCTTGCGGAGGAAACGCACCTGGTTGGTGTTCTCCAGTTCCTCCATGCGGGTGGGATAACGGCCGAATTTCTTGACGAAATGCTTCATCGCCCGCGAGTACTGGACCCCGCGATGAATCAACTCTTCCTCGCGATCCCGTTTCACTTGAAACGCGATCACCGGAGCCATGACCAGCGCAGCAATCGCGATGAGCGCCACAAATAGTATGAGCGTGATCAGAATGTATCCGCGCTCGGAGCGACGGCGGGTGGCGGATTTTCGAGCGGGCAAAATCATGAGGATTTGTAATTGAGAAATTTTGTAATCGGGTAATCTGGACACTACGGTTTTCTTAGATTACTCAATTACGAAATTCCCTATTACTTAAATCTGTTTACCCCGCGGTCAGCGGTATACTTTGGCGGTTGTTGTTGAGCACGTCTTCTATTTCCACGGACGTGGGTGAAATACGCAGGACTTTGTAATGGCGATTGACGACTTCTCCTTCGGCCGCGATGAAAACGTCTTCACCCTCCGAAAGAAAAATCTTCTTGGCCTCGCCGGGTTTACTGGCGAATCCAAAAAATTTCAGGTTGATGGGCGGAGGAGGTGGCGGTGGAGGAGGCCCAGTGTCGGCCGTGTCATCCTTGTTGGGATCTGCCGGTGCAACAGGCGTCGGGATCTCCGCCTGGGTCATGAAGATGTTCCGTCCCGTGCCTTCGTACTTGGTATCTTCGCTGGCCTTCAGCCAGTCATAGCGCAGGGTGGGATCGAGCGAACGCGGGCCAGCGACCGCCTTCTTGGCGCGAGACTTCGCACCCGCCGCCGATCGAGACGGAGTAGCTGGCCGGGAAGCCGCAATCGGAACGGGCGTTGGCGTGGGTGCAGCTGCTTTCGGAGCAGAACCTCCAGAATTAAACAGCAAGACTACGCCGGCAGTCGCCATCAGCCCGATGGCTACAATCAGTTTGGTCCGATTTTCCGCCCCAAGTTTCACTTAGGCAGCACCCGTCTTCAAATAAGTTTCCACTTTAAGCTGCAGCTTGACCACGCCGCCTTGTTCTCCACCCAGCACTACGCTGTCCACCAGGAAAAACATCTGGTCGCGCTCCAGCGCGTTAATGAATCGTACTAGTTGAAGGTAATCGCCGGCCAGATCAGCATCGATTTCCAGGCGCCGCGCACCCACAGTCTCCGGGTCCTTCATCGAGTACTTGATACTTTCGATTCGCACACCGCTTTGCGCCGCAACCTTGCCGAGGTCGAAGGAAATCGCGGAGTCCTGCAAGGGCAGCCGCTGCGTATAAAAGTCTGCAATCTCTTTGCGGGCGACGGGAATTTTCTTGTCCAGCCCGCGCAGGGGTTCGACCTCCCGCGTCTTCTGCTGCAATTCTCTCCAGGCCTGATCGAGTTGCTCGCGTCGCGATGCTTCCGATCCCACCAAGGGAGAAAAAAACACCGCAATCGCGATCACGTCCACGATCACCAGTGAGGTCAGCGCGGTCTTCACTTTCCGCCGGGTATCTCGAAGATCAGGCACTATTGCGTCCCTCCCGGACTTCGACTGGCGCTGGCGCTTCCGATCTCAGGCACGTACAGCGCGGTGATGTGGAACTGCACCGCATCTCCCCCCGCACCATTAACTTGGTTGGAGTTTTCTTCTTCAATATAGGTGTCGTGGAAGTGCTGCGAAGCCTCCATTTTGCTGACCAGATCCAGCGCATGTTGGCGCGAATCTCCGGCCACGATCAGCTTGATCTCCAATTCATTATCGGGCCCCAGTTCAGGATGGATCGATACCACGTGCAGCCGCGGCGGCATCACCTGCTCCAGATCCTCAAAGGCCTTGGTCCAGGAAAAAGACTTGCGCTGGAAAAGATCGTTGAGGAACTGCGACCGGTCGCGAGTAGAGCTGTTCTGGGGCAGATTCAACAGCGCCTGGGCGTCGGCTTTTTCCTTGTCACGCGCCGCACTCTGAGCCTCGTACTTGCTGATCAGTTGACGGTCTTTACGGGCGCCGATCCATCCGTTCACGGTGATGATGAGCAGCAGCAAAGTCAGAATGCCAAGCGCAACCAGCCCTCCGCCCCAGCGCAACCAGAACAGCCGCGCATCCTCGTAGGGCTGACTCGCGAGATTGATATCAACGCGCATCTATGAAAGCAGGGCCCCGACGACCCCAGCCATTCTCCACTTTGGAATCGAACCGGCGCTTGCACCCAATTGCGAATTCGCGACCAGTTCCGTTACCTCCGCGCCAGTCTGGGCGCGAAGCGCGGGACCGGCCCCGCCCGGATCCGATAGACCAGCTATGAAAATGTGCTCAATATTCAAATGGTACGTATCCTGAAAAAACACGACCGAAGGATAGACTTCCTCCGCCAGTTGCTCGCCCGTAATCGTTACTCCACGCGGGTTTTCCAAAGTCCGGAACAGCAACAGTTGATTCTTATCGAGGATGGCAATGCTGGTGGTACGTGCGTCCACTTTCACGACAAGTGTGGGACGATCCGCGTCAGCCGCGCCCAAAGCGGCCAGCATGGAGGGCAAAACGATGCCGGGGCTGTATCCCGCTTCACGGAAGACCGACTCGTAGTCCTCGATCACGCTGCTCAGGGCGACCGCCGCCACTACCCTGAGCCCGGTTGCGGCGGGCTGCGCATGGTAGGAAATCCGTGCCTTGTCGAGATCAAAAGGGAGCGACTTCTTCAGCCGGAATCGGACCACGCCCTCGGCCTCCGTACGATTGGCCGGAAGTGTCTCAAAATCCAGCAGCATCACACGAACCGCAGCATCGGGCAGAACGGCAATCACGTCGCGGGACCGGCTGCTGACGCTGCCCAGGGTCTCCCGAACGACGTCGAAGAGGCCTTTGCGCTCGCGCACATTCGCCTCGAGCAAATCTGGGACAACGCTGCCTTTGGCCAAGTCGCCGGCGGCGCAGGTCTCGACCATGTCGCCACGCTCCGAAACCCGTCCAGCGAGCACACGGTCAGCCGCGATCTCGCAAGCCAGTTTCGGCTTGGAACTCGAATTGAAATTAGGGCGCATTACCGACACCACTCCCAAGCAGCGATATTACAAGTAAAACCCTCAGCCGCTGATAAATGCAATAGCTGGAAGAGCACCAGAGTCATTGACCTAACGAGCAGGAGCCCGGTTCCCCGAAGTGCCAATCATTCCTGCAACTGACCAACCCTCCCTGCAACTGACCAACCCTCCGCATTGTCATTCCGAGCGTAGCGAGGAATCTGCTGTTTCGCAGCCAAACCCAAATGCCGATTCCTCGCTACGCTCGGAATGACAAATGCGAAGAGAGTAAAACTCAGCGCATGCTTTCGATGAAGGTGACTTTGTTAATCTCTTTCAATGTGGTCAGCCCGATTCTGACCTTATCGAGGGCGGACTCACGCAGGAACCGCATGCCCTCGTCGCGGGCAGCGCGCCGGATTTCGGAAGTCGGCTTCTTCAACAGAATCATCTCGCGGATGCGATCACTCAAATCCAGCAACTCGTGAATGGCAGTTCGTCCGCGGAATCCCGTCCCGGCACACTCGATGCAGCCCTGCCCTTCATAGAAGTTAACCTCCGACCAGGTCTTCGGGTCCAGCCCGCTGGCCTCCAGAACCTCCGGAGCATAGTGCGTCGCCGTCCGACAGGATTCGCAAATCAACCGAACCAGCCGTTGCGCCAGAATGCAGTTCAAAGCCGAAACAAAGTTGTAAGGCTCAACGCCCATGTTGAGGAAACGCCCGATGACATCCACCACGTTATTGGCGTGGACGGTGGTGAAAACCAGGTGTCCGGTAAGCGCGGATTGAATCGCGATTTGCGCCGTTTCGGTGTCGCGGATTTCGCCGACCATGATCTTGTCAGGATCGTGACGCAGGATGGAGCGCAGTCCGCGAGCGAAGGTCAGGCCTTTTTTCTCGTTGACCGGAATCTGCGTGATGCCGCGAATCTGGTATTCGACCGGGTCTTCAATAGTGATGATCTTGTCTTCATCCGTCTTGATCTCGCTGACCGCCGCGTACAGAGTCGTAGTCTTGCCGCTTCCAGTTGGTCCCGTAACCAGCACCATGCCGTACGGTTCCTTGATGTAGCGGCGGAACTTGCGTAGGTCGTCTTCGTCGAAACCTACAACATCGAGAGTGAGCTTGTGGAACTTCTCGCTCATCGATTCTTTATCGAGCACGCGGAGCACCGCATCCTCGCCGTGAATCGACGGCATTACCGAAACGCGGAAATCAATAGGTCGCTCAGGACTGCCATAGCGCACGCGGAAACGTCCGTCCTGCGGAACCCGGCGCTCGGAGATGTCCAACTCGCTCATCACTTTGATTCGCGAAATGATGGTCGAGTGATGCTCCTTCGCGATGGGCGGCATCGCCTGGGTGAGCACGCCGTCAATGCGGAACTTGATGCACACCGAGTCATCCCGGGTCTCGATGTGAATATCACTCGCCCGCCGCTGCAGCGCGGTGAAGATCGTAGTATCGACCAGGCGGATAATCGGGCTGATGTCACCTTGCTGCGTCGCCAGCCGGTCGATCGAAATGCTTTCTTCGGTGCCGCTTTCATCTTCCCGGATCACATCCAGCGCAAAGCCTTCGCTGGCGTCTTCGAGAACCCGCTTCGACTGTTCCGTCTTCTTGAGGATTTCAGTAATCTGCGCGAGGGTCGAAACTTTGGTGACGATGCGCTTGCCCAGCAGCAAGCTGATCTCATCGATCATCATCAATTGGCTGGGGTCGGCAATCGCGATCGCGAGCCGGCCGTCTTCGGTCTCTTCGAGCGGCACGAAGTTGTAGCGGAACATCAAGTGAACCGGGATCGTCTTGAACAGATCGTGATGCAGTTGGAAGTTGTGCAGATCGACGAACTGGCAGCGATAGCGCCGCGCGATATCCTGCGCTCTCTCCAATTCCTCGGCGTGGGTGCCGGGAGCCGCAGTCCCGTTCCCACCGACGAATACTGCTTTGTTTTCTGTCGTTGTTGCCATTGCTAAACCTACCTAACCCGGGCCCAGGGCCATATTTCTCGTCTGGTAGATCTGGTAAATTGCAGATCTAGTGAATCGTAGATCCTAAAGTGAAGATGGGTAAATACAGCGAGATAAGTATTCCGCCCACAATCACTGCCATGAAAATGAGGATGATCGGTTCGATCAGGGCCATGGCCGCGCCCAGTGCGTTCTGCACGTCCTCCTCATAAAACTCCGCTACCGAGTTCAGCATCGCCGGCAAGGCGCCCGTAGATTCTCCCACCTCGATCATTTCCACCGACAACTCGGGAAACATTTTTTGCTCTTCCAGGCTTTTGGCCAGCGGCTGCCCTTCGCGCACCCGAATGGCGGCATCGGAAACACCAATCAGGATGCGCCGGCTGCTCATCGAAGCGCCCGCGGTTTGCAGCGACGGCACCAGCGGCATGCCGCCTGCCAGCAAAGTCGAAAGCATGCGAGAAAAGTTTGCCACCTGGTACTTCAGCCAGATCTGCCCGAGCAACGGAAGCGCCAGAATGGCGCGGTCGAGCCGTTCCGCACCGCGATCGGTTTTCTTCCACTGCCAGAAAGCCAGTGCCGCGACCACTAACGCAATCGCGAAAAGCGGGAAATATCTTTGCGCGTGGTTCCCGACATTCAGCATGATCAGCGTGATGGTTGGCAGCGATGCTCCCATCTCCTCGTAGAGCTTGGCGAACTGCGGCACCACGAAGGTAACCAGGAACACCAGCATGATCGAAACCACCGCCACCAACAGCGTCGGATACACCAGCGACACCGCCAACTTTTTCTTGAAGGTCAGCGCCATGCGCTGAAAGGCGATGTAGCGGGTGAGCACTTCCTCCATGTTGCCGCTCTTTTCGCCAGCCATGAGCGTGCTGGTATAAATCTTGGGAAAAGCTCCCTGCCCGGAAAATGCGTCGGACAGCAACTCCCCGCCCTTCACCCGGTCGCGCACATTCTGCAACAAGCTTTGCAGATACGGATCTCTCTGCCGTTTGATCAGCAAATCCAGAGAATTCAAAATCGGCAGCCCGGCCTTGATCAGCGTAAGAAATTGCGAGTTGAAGATGAGGAACTGCCCTTGCTTGACCTTGCCTCGCGCCCGCAGACTGAACCCGCCGCCCGAGAACATGCCGCGAGGCTTGACCCAGTACACCAGAAAGCCCTGCTGCACGAAGCGATCGCGAACCTCCCCCTCCGAGTACCCGCTCTCGACCTGCTCCAACAGGTGCCCACGCTCGTCCGCGATTTTGACCACGAATTCGGCCATGCCGCTGTCCGTTTACCGTTGCCCACCTCAGTCTAGCATTCCCGGCTGTCAGCCAATTGTTAATTGCCAGTCAAACTGTACCGGGAGTAATGCCGCAAGCCTCACCCCTCGAACCACACCGGAATCGTGGTAACTAAATGAAAGAACGATACTTATCCTTCGTCTAGGTAATTGTCATCCGTCCAAATCTACTTCTCATTCCGAGCGAAGCGAGGAATCTGCTTTCCTCCTCTACGCTACTGCCCCAGTTCCCCATCAATTACCTCAACCCCATCCGGCACCGCAAACTGAAACCGCTTATCCGCCACCTCCACATTCTCCCTCTGACTAGTAAAGCGATATTCCGTGACCGATCCGTCCACTTCCTCAATTAAGATTCCGCTAATCCAGCGTTCGGGCGTGATCTCCAGCAAAACTTGGCTGACCCGCTCCGCCAAACTCCTCGGAACGCCCCGCAGAACCACGTCCCCCGATGCCAGCGGCTTCACGTCGGGAGCAAGAGACAATCCCTGCAATTCCTTCTCCAGCTTGGTCTTACCCAGAAGAAACGCCAGCGGAGACCGCAAATCCTCCAACTTCTTAACCGCCGTTCGCCGCACCTGCCGCTCACCCGGAACGTAAAACCACGCATCCTTGCCGTCGCTCAAAAACAGCTTCTCCCTCGGAGAACGGTACTCCCACCGCATCTTGCCAGGTTTTTTTAACCAAAGTATCCCCGATTCAGTACGTTCCATCCCCACCCCCCGATAAATCTCCACAAACTCAGCCTGCAGAGAGCGCAAATGGTTGTAACGTGCATCGACAGCGTTCGCGATGGCATGAACGTCCGGCGCCGGAGTAGCGGCTGAGATGGCCGCGGCCAATCCGAGGACAACAAGATTGCGAAGAATGGAAGCTAGGCACACAAGACTAGTTTACGGGATGATGGTCTTAGCGGTAAGGGAAGAGATCATGCGCCACGTTTCGCAGGCGACAACAAACGGTTCGCTAGTGTGCCGTCCCACAAATTCGCGAAATAACTCTGTCATCCCAACCGAAGCGAAGCGGAGTGGAGGGACCTTGTGTTTTCAGCGGCTTTCATTTCCGGGACACTACCCTACTCGGCCAGCAACATTCTCTAACCAAGTCACACCACGAACCCGTCACCATGATGCCACAGTACAATAAATTCCGATGCTCCTGAAGATCGCAATCCTCTCTCCGGGGGACGGCATCGGCCCCGAAGTGACTGGCGAAGCAGTACGCGTTCTGGAAGCCATCGCCTCGACGTTTAAGCGCGAACTCTGCCTAAGGAAAAAAACGTCGGCGGCGTAGCCGAGATAGTCCGGGGCACCGACATCCTGATCGTACGGGAACTCCTCGGAGGAATTTATTTCGGCGAACCTCGCTCGACTGGATGTGCTGCCGGCAGCCGGGTTGCGATCGATACCATGCGCTACCGCGAACCGGAGGTCGAGCGCATCGCCCGCGTAGCTCTTGACTGGCCCGATCGAGGCGACGCCAGGTTACTTCCGTAGACAAAGCCAACGTCCTCGATTGTTCCCGGCTCTGGCGCGAGGTACGGACACGCCTCGCAAAGGTTTCAGGAACTCAAGGTGCAAATCTTTTCATACACTCCAAGTACGCGAGATGGACGTACAATGGGTGCCGTTTCCTTAAAGTCAAAAAGGAGATTCGGCGCAATCGGTTTCACCAAAAATCCCAGGGGAAATGGAGAACACAGGCGTGAAAAAGACACTTGCAGCTTCGTTACTTTGTTTACTGGTTCTGGCAACGACCGTCAGCACATTCGCTGCAGACCGCAGCAATCTGATACTCGGTGACAGAGAGGTGATCGTCAAACATCCTTCCAAGGTCATTACGCCGGCGGTCCAGCACGATCCCGGCCTGACGGCCATCGCCGATACTCTCAGCGACTATCCTTTCGGCGTCTACTTTTGCTGCTACACCTATTACATTACTGGGCTGACCAACTTACTCAACGTGGTTCCTGAATACTGGCAGGCAGTCCCTTTCACGCCGGCGGCAAACATGACAGTGAAAGAAGTTGAGGCGTCCGTGGTATGGGCCGAAGGCACCAATGCAGTCGTTTTGAGCCTGAATAGCGATTCCAACGGTTTGCCAGGAAAGGCCTTGCACACCTGGACTGTCAAAAATCTTCCGATCATCGGGAGCTGCTGCCAACTGGCGACAGGCAAAAGCCAGACTGGCATAGCAGTGACCAAAGGCAAGCAGTACTGGTTGGTGGTACGCACCAATTCAAACGACGCCAACATTTTCGCGGCGTGGGCTCTCAACAGCACCGATATGAGGTCTCATCCTTTTGCTTCTTACTGCAACGACTCAAAGCAGGGAAGTTGCAACGGGACCAGCGGTACATGGACCGCGGTCAGCGGCGTGCTCCCTGGCTACGCTGTGCTGGGGCAGTGAACTTCTCGGAGCCAAGTGCGCGGGAGCGTTTTGAGTGACGCAGATCACACGCCACCGCGATTTCAATCACAGCGAAACTTGGAATAGCCATAAAACACTGGGCCGCTGCACGACAGATGCTGGGAGGTGCAAGGCTCTCTGTGGACGTAGTCTGTGGTAGGCTGCGTGACTGACTGGCAACAGGAAACTCGCAGCCTTTCTCTTCTTGGGTTATTTGGTTGGCAATCCCAGTTTTCCGCGCCTCCTCGGGCCCCGACGATGCCCGGAGCATCCCAGTTTTTTCTGGACGTAAAGCCTCCGAACAGCTAACATGGTTGTAACGTGCGTTATCTGTGCGCTAAACGTGCCCCTATTGGTTTGGTCTTTGACAACCCGGACTACACGTAACTCCTTATTCCGGAATATTTTACGTATAAGTCCTTATTCCTCAAAGATTTTGAGGGTAGTGTGGCTGTAACCCCATGATTCCAAAAGATCGAGGGGGGAGGGGGTGCCTTTGAATGGGTAATCTCCCGAAATGGGCGGGCTCGACCCGCTCTTTGAAGAACCGCGGCTCACGAGCTACATTGAATCAAGAGTAAAACCAATGGCGGAGACGCTCACACTGTTTGACAAGATCTGGAACGAGCACGTGGTCTGCGTTCCTGACAGACAGCTGCCGCTGCTCTACATCGATCTGCATCTGGTGCACGAGGTCACTTCGCCCCAGGCATTCGAGGGATTGCGCGTGGCCGGTCGCAAGGTCCGCCAGCCTCGGCGCACGGTTGCGACCGTAGACCACAACATTCCCACCGAGCCTCGCGGCACGCCCATCACCGATCCAATCGCGGCGCGGCAGATTCAGGCATTGCAGCAGAACTGCAAGGACTTCGGCGTCCCTCTGTTCGATATGGATTCGTCCGACCAGGGCATTGTGCACGTGATCGGTCCGGAGTTGGGATTGACTCAGCCGGGCATGACCATCGTTTGCGGCGACAGCCATACCAGCACCCACGGCGCTTTTGGGGCGCTTGCATTTGGCATCGGCACGTCGGAAGTCGAACATGTGCTCGCCACCCAGTGCCTGCCGCAACGCAAGCCCAAGACCATGCAGATCGATGTGCGCGGCAGGCTTTGGGAAGGCGTGAGCGCGAAGGATCTCGCGCTCGGGGTGATTGGACAGATTGGCATCGATGGCGCCACCGGCCACGTGATCGAGTATACCGGCGACGCAGTTCGCGCCCTCTCCATGGAAGGCCGGATGACGCTATGCAACATGAGCATTGAAGCCGGAGCGCGAGCCGCGATGGTCGCGCCCGACGAGAGTACGTTCGCTTACATGAAGGGCCGGCGGTTCGTCCCGCAGGGCGGCGATTGGGACGCAGCTGTTGCCCGCTGGCGCGCGCTGGCTTCCGATCCGGGAGCACGATATGACACCGTCGCGGAAATTGACGCTTCGCGTTTGGCGCCGTTTGTTACCTGGGGCACGAATCCGGGGATGGTCGCGCCAGTGGATGGGCGGATTCCCGAGTTGAGCGATTTGAAGATAGATGTGGACCGTCCGGCGGTTGAGCGAATGCTGGAATATATGGGACTCGAGCCCGGCACTCGCATCGAAAATATTTCTGTCGATCGTGTTTTCATTGGCTCATGCACCAACTCGAGGCTGGAAGACCTGCGGGCCGCGGCTCGCGTTGCCAAGGGACATCACGTTGCTCCCAAGGTGCGGGCCATGGTCGTGCCCGGTTCGCAGGCGGTGAAGCGCGCCGCGGAGCAGGAAGGCTTACACAAGATTTTTCAGGAATCCGGATTCGAGTGGCGCGAATCCGGGTGCTCAATGTGTCTGGGCATGAATCCAGACATCCTGCAGCCCGGCGAACGCTGCGCTTCGACCAGCAATCGTAATTTCGAGGGCCGCCAGGGGCGCGGCGGACGGACTCATCTGGTCAGTCCCATGATGGCAGCCGCGGCCGCGATCGCCGGACATTTCACCGACATTCGCAATTGGCGTTTCTACTGAGGAAGCAATGCAACCCTTTCGCACTCACAAAGGACGCGTCGCGCCGCTCCATCGGGCCAACGTGGATACCGACCAGATCATCCCCAAGCAGTTTCTGAAGCGGATCGAACGCACCGGCTTCGGTGAGTTTCTCCTCTTCGATTGGCGCCGCGGGAGTGATGGCAAGCCGGACCCTTCGTTTGTACTCAACCATCCACGCTACTCGGGCGCAAGCGTTCTGGTCGTAGGAAAGAATTTCGGTTGCGGATCTTCCCGGGAGCACGCGGTCTGGGCGCTGGAGGATTTCGGCTTTCGGGCTCTCATCGCGCCCTCCTTCGCCGACATTTTCGCCAACAATTGTGTGAAGAACGGCGTGCTAACGGTCGTGCTGAGCGAAGACGAAGTCAGCGAGATCGCTCGCCGAGCCTCGGAATTTCCCAACTATGAGATTACCGTCGATCTCGAACAATGCAGGGTTCACGACCGCCACGGATTTTCCGCTGCATTCCAAATCGACGAATTCACTCGCCACTGCCTGCTCGAAGGGTTGGATGACATCGGACTCACCCTGCGCCATGAATCGGACATCGCCGCCTACGAAGCCCGGCATGCCCAGGTCCTCGCATGACGCGAGCAAGCAGTGCAACTCGTTCTGCTGTGATCGACAAATCTTCTGCTCGGTTACAATACTCTGTCCTGTGCAGGCGCTAGGCGGTGGAGAGAATGCCCGAGATCTGGAAAAAGTGGGAAGGCCAAATCGTCAATGAGGAGTTCCCGCTGCTTCGATACCTGGGCGGCTCGGAGCACAGCGCGGTTTTTCTGACCCGGCGTGCTGATCGCGAACCCCAGGAAGTGGCGATCAAGCTTATTTCAACGAATGCGGAAGATCCCGACCTTCAGCTCTCCTGGTGGGAACTCGCCGCGAAACTATCCCATCCTCACTTGCTTCGCCTCTTTCAAAGAGGGCGTTGCCAAATGGATGGCACGGACCTGCTTTACGTCGTTACCGAGTACGCGGAAGAGAGCCTGGCGCAGATTATTCCTTATCGTCCGCTTACACCGGCGGAAACACGAGACATGCTTCAGAGTGTGCTGGACGCCCTGGCCTACATTCACGCCAAGGGTTTCGTGCACGGTGACATCAAGCCTGCAAACGTTATGGCGGTTGGTGATGAAATAAAGGTTTCGAGTGACGGGCTCTGCGGAGCCGGCGAGTCGAGCCGGATTCTGGGCGCTCCCAGTATTTACGCGGCGCCCGAGATTGCGGAAGGCGCAGGCATGTCGCCGGCTGCGGACGTTTGGTCGTTGGGCATGACGCTGGTCGAAGCGCTGACTCAAAGTCCGCCGTCGGGGGGAGGGACGGAAACGGCAGAACCGGCGTTGCCCCAGACATTGCCGGAGCCATTTTTCGATATCGCGAGTCATTGCCTGCGTCGAGTCCCGCAGGTGAGATGGACGGTTGCGGCGATCGCAGCCAGGTTGCAGCAGACCTCACGCCCACCGACCGCACGTGCACCGCAGGAAAAAGAGATTGCCGAGCCCAAGAGTGCGTTCGCGAAATGGGGTTACGCGGTTCCAGCCCTCGCCGCCGGAGTGTTGCTGCTGGCAATTTTTGGCGCCAGGCTTCTCCATCGTCAGCCGAGCGCTGAGCCGGCGCCTTCCAGCACGGTCGAATCCCCGGCAAAACCGGGAGCGGAAGCGGGACAGCCCGCGCCGATGACTGAGGACAAAAATGCCGAGCGAGCTTCCACCACCCCCGCTCCGTCGAATGCTCCCCCGCCTGCCGCGAAGACGGCTGTATCCAAGAATGTCCCCAAGAATGCCGCGGTCGAGAATCCCAGCGGCGCCCGGGTGCAGGGCGCCGTGGCACAGCAGGTCTTGCCCGACGTGTCGCGGAGCGCGTTGAGAACCATTCACGGCAAGGTGAAGATCCGGGTTAAAGTGACGGTGGATTCGTCCGGTAACGTGACTCTGGCGAAGTTCGATTCCCGGGGGCCGAGCAGGTATTTTGCGGATCGTACTCTCCGTGCCGCTCAACAGTGGACATTCAAGGCGCCCCAGATCGATGGGAAGAGTGTGCCGAGCGAATGGATGCTGAAATTCGAGTTTGAAAGAAGCGGCGCCAGCGTTCGACCCGCGCAAACGTTCCCGTAGCGGATTGCCACTGTTTATCCTGCGATGGGCATGTCGCCTCTCCACCAGCGAGCGGAATAGACGATCGCGGCGGCGGCTAACCATCCGCAGGCGTACAGGGGCTGTGCTCCCCAGCGAAAGATCGCCGAGTGCATCATCCCGAGCCAGGAGAACGCGGCCGCAATCAGACACCAAATTGCTGCGCAACCGAAGTTCCGGTCGATCAGTTCGGTAATCAGCGAAGCGACGACCAGCACCAGGAAAAGAAATCCGTTGCCGAGTCCCTGCAGCGACGACCAGTAAATCGAGCGATTCAAGGCAGCCTGGACATCGGGACTGGCTGCCGAAAGCTTGAGCGCGGGCAAGGCAGAATTCACTGCCGCCGCGACCACCGCACCGGTGGGCAGAACAAATCCCAGAAGGACAGCGCTGTAATACTTTGGCGGGACGCGGCGAAGCGTCGCCATGCCGACGCCGACGGAAACGTAAGCGATCATCGCGGCGAGAATCGGCCAGGGAAACAGCTGAGCCATGAAGAGGGTCAAGCCGCTCATCACCACAAGCAGGAAAATGATCGGAGTCCAAAGTGCGAAACTGATTCGCGCTCCCATGGCCTTGTAAGGCGGATGCAGTGCATATACCACAGGTGTGATTACGCTGCCGGCCAGTCCGCAGATTAGGGTGCCCAGGCCATCCCAGGCCACGACGCTGCGGGCGTCGTAGTTGTCGCCAGCGGCGTTCGCGCCTTCTACGGAGGCAATATCCTGCAGCACTTGATAAATGGCGATCGGCGCGATCACGGATAAATAGGGCAGAGCCAGGCCCAATGCGCGCAACGGGCCCAGGGAAGGGGCGAAGGGAAATCCAAGCGACAAGCCCTGCCACACGGGATGCACATATCCGGTGCTTAATCCCACGAACAGAGGAACTGTCCAGGCCACGACGAAGGGTGGGATCGTCCAGCGAGAAATGGGAACATTGGCGAAAACGCTGACCGCGACAATGGTCAAAGCGATGATGCCCACCAGCGGTTGATCGAAGACGCGCTGTAACAACACCAGGGCAAGATAGCTGTACATGGCGGCGCCGAACACGGTCATGGAAGCGGGAACCGGGATGAAACGCCGGAACGCGCCGGCGAAGGGCGCGGCCAGCAATTTGATGATGCCGGTCCAGATTACAGAAGCTGCGGCGATCTGCCACGCCCGGGTCTCATCATGGCTCTGCAGATAGACGGGCACCATGATGCCCAGGGTATAGGCGATGATCGCGGGGACATTGTTTCCGTAAACCTGGGCCGTGACATCGGTGCGGCTTTCCCGCTTTCGCAGCCTGACCGCGAGCCCACTAAGGCCAACTGAGCCGATCAGAAATCCCAACGCATATCCGGGCAAAAGGTGGCCCACGCTGAATGCCAGGGGGATCCCGAGGGGCAACAGAAGAAAGACGGGAATAATCATCTGCGCGATGTTGAAACCGACTTGCGCGATCGTGGCGTCAATGTCGCCGCGTCCAGGCTGCCACCAATGGGACGAACTCGGGTTTGAGAGTGTGGGTGCCATATCTGGAGAAATTCAGTATCCCCTAAATTTTGAATGACTCCAGCGATTCCGGAGCAAAGAGTTCTTGCGGCGTCAGCAAACGCGGCGAAAGGCCCTGCTCATGCGAGTAGCGGAGGAACGTAATCAGCGTGTGCAGATTCGGTTCGAGGCCGTAGGGCCAGAAATCCTGCCCCATCGTGGCCCGCGTCTCTTCGACGTGCCGGGTGAGCCAGGGCAGCATGTATTTGAGCGCTGCGGTTTGATATAGGTCTTGATAAACTTCGCGCTGCGCCAGCACGAAAGCCTTATGCAAGGATTGTGCTGTCCAGGGATGCTGGTCATAAACATCGCGGCGGATTACCACCGTGTGCATGATTGGGAATATCTTCGTCCTGACGTAATACTCGCGCTCGACGTTTTGGTAGTCCTCAAATAAGCGTTGGACTTTGCCGGAACCGTGTACGAACGTGGACGGCATTCTTGCCGTGTACAGCGCATCGATCTCGCCGGTATCAAGCATTCCCGAGAGCGTTTTCTTTGGCGGAATGGCCTCGAGGTGGATCTCGGATGGCAGGGAGAGCGCCAGTTTCTCCGGGCGGCCCGGTTCTTCTTCTCCACCGTTGAAGTATCGGACGCTCCGAACCGGAACCTGATACTCGTCGCTGAGGATTCCGCGAATCCAAACCCCGGCCGTCATCTGATACTCAGGGGTTCCCACGCGCTTTCCGACGAGGTCTTTGGGCTCACGAATTCCGCTATCGCGGTTGATGTAGATGCAGGAGTGGCGGAAGAACCGCGAGGGGAAAACCGGGATCGCGATAAACGGGGGTTCCGGCGCGAAGAGGGACATCACGTACGAGGATAGGGACATTTCGGCGACATCGAATTCATGATGCCGCAACATACGGAAAAATGTTTCTTCCACCGGAAGGTTCAGGTAGGTAAGGTCGATTCCATCGACCGGGATACGGCCGTCAAGCAGCCCGCGGGTGCGGTCGTAGTTCCAGCATGCGATCGACAGCCGAAGCTTAGACATTCGTGGTTCCCCGTTAAAGCGCTCTGGGCCCTGCATCGATCAAAGCTGGCCTCGGCGAGATGCGTGCGATAATCGCTAATTCGTGCGGCGGAAACCATACCTTTATGTTCGTCGGGTTGTCAAGTTTGTGGGTGAGCCGCGAACTTTGGTTGCGTCTTTAGCACGAATGTGCGAATATCGCCAGCTCAAGATAGTGCGGGCTGGAAATGACAGTGCTGGGAGAAGAGAGTTCGGTGCTCGGACCCAAATGACGACCTCGCGCCAACCAACTGCAGGGGCATCGGGACCCGATGGGATGGATCCCACGGGAGATTTTTCCGAACTCGAAGGAGACCCGAATTATGTCTTGTCATTGGCCCGTGGCCTGAAAGTGATTGAGACTTTCGAAGGGCACACTGAGGGGCAATCGGTTGCGGATGTGGCTCGCCGGACTGGGCTCTCTCGCGCCGCGGTCCGTCGCCTCCTGATGACTCTGGAATCGCTGGGTTACGCGGAATGCACGGGACGAGTCTACCGGCTCAAGACTCGGGTCCTCAAGCTTGGTTTTTCCTACCTGTCGTCAACTTCTCTTCCGGCCATCGCACAACCGATCCTGGAACAAGTCACCGAAGCTGTGCACGAGTCCAGTTCTCTGAGCGTGATGGATGGGGATCAGATCGTTTACCTGGCGCGGGCTGCGGCTAAACGGGTAATGTCGATTGGTCTCTCGGTGGGCAGCCGCCTGCCGGCGTACTGCACCTCGATGGGGAGGGTTTTGCTCGCGGCGCTGCCGGACAACGAACTAGCGGCTTACCTTGAGCGGGTTGAGATCGAAGCCCTGACGCCCAAGACGGTTATCAGCAAGGCGGTCATTGCCGACATCATCGGGCAAGTGAGGGCTAATGGCTATGCCCTCACCGACGAGGAGTTGGAACTAGGACTGCGCTCGATTGCAGTACCAGTGAGAACCCGGCAGAACCGCGTGGTGGCGGCAATGAACATCGGAGTACACGCTGCCCGGATTTCGACCGCGGAAATGATGGATCGCTTCCTTCCAGTGCTGCGGGAAAATGCAAATATGCTTGCGCACGTACTCGGCTGACCGATTGATTGAGCCGGGGTTTGTTGGTGATTTGCGGACTCTTACGATAGGCAAACTGGGGGAGTTTGAGCGAGTTTCTTTCTGACGACGAATTGAAGAGTCTTGATCCGGCCGAGACCCACGCTTTTGAGTCTCCGGTTCCGACCCAGCCCATTTCAAACGGAGAATTCTATCCGGCACATCAGAGCAAAGAACAGAAGAAGGTTGAGGCTCTCATCAAGGAGTACGGAGACTCGTCGGCGAAGAAGCTCGGGATGGAGCGCCGGCAATTCCTCAAAACAGCGGCTGGTATGGCGGCGGCATTCCTGGCGATGAACAAGGTTTATGGGCGGGTGTTCGATGTGAGCCCAGTGGAAGCTGCCACACCGGAATTGGCGGCTGAGCGCGCCCAGAAATATTCGGGTGAATTTGTCTGTGACCTCCACACCCACTTTCTGAGGGACGACACGCGGCTGACAATATTCGTCAAACTCCGGGAGTGGACTGGGCGAGTTGGCTTCAATCCTGATTTAGCCAAAGAGCCACAGACCCTCGAGCACCTGAAGTTCGGCAATTATGTGAAGGAGATGTTCCTGGACAGCGACACGAAAGTCGCGCTCCTGAGCGGCGCGCCGTCCGACATCTCGACCGACTGGTTTCTCACCAATGAGATGAAGGCGGATGCGCGCCAAAAGCTGAACACATTTGCCGGTTCGCGACGGTTGCTCACGCATGCGGTTTTTGCACCCGGGCAGAAGGGCTGGCTCGACGACATCGACCGCGCCATCGAACTCAAGCCGGAAGGTTGGAAGGGATATACCATCGGCGACAATACCAACCCGACGATCAGTAAATATCCCTGGCGCATGGATGACGAGAAGCTGGTGTATCCCGCGTACGAAAAATTCATGAAGTCCGGGATCAGAAATGTTGCGGTCCATAAAGGGCTGTATCCTCCAGGCATGGAAGCGGAAGTGCCCAATCTCAAGCAATATGCCAAGGTGGATGATGTGGGCAAAGCTGCGAAGGACTGGCCGCAACTAAATTTCTTTATCTACCACGCCGGCTATCGCTACGCAGGTGGCCCACCCATGCAGGGTGCTCCCGAGGTGGGGGCGGCGCTATTCGAGAATACGGGCCGGATTGACTGGGTTTCCGATCTGGTGGAAGTTCCGCAGAAGTATGGGGTGAACAACGTATATGCGGATGTGGGAGCGGTGTTTGCGAATTGCTGCATCACTTATCCACGCCTTGCCGCCGCGATGATGGGGATGCTGGTGAAAGGCCTGGGAGCGGACCACGTGATCTGGGGTACGGACTCGCTTTGGTTTGGCTCGCCGCAGTGGCAGATCGAAGCGCTACGCAGACTGGAAGTTCCGGAGGACATGCAGAAGAAGTATGGATATCCGCTTCTCGGTCCGGCGGACGGGGGAATCAAGAGAGCAATTTTTGGTTCGAATAGCGCACGGTTGTTTGGGTTGGAGACCGGCGCGAAGGCCGCTTGGAAGAATGACCCGATGGCCGAGCGAAAGACGGCCTATCTGGCCTCCGGGCAGGACCGGAGCAATCTGGCGTACGGGTGGGTGCGTAAGATCGATAGCTAGGGAGGCTTAATTTCAGATTGCACGGGCGTTGACGCCCGCGTCTACATTCACATGGCAAGGCCCAAAACAACTTCGGTTGACCGGCGAGCCTTCTTGAAGACGGCTGCGGCGGGTAGCGTTGCGACAATCGTGGCAGGCGCCGGAGCAGTGAACGCGCAGCCCTCCATTCCCGTTCGACCTTCGACGCCGCTGATGTCGAAGGCAGCCGAGACGGGCAATCCAAGTGCCGAAGTGTTGACTACGGATCGCCCCGGGTCCGATTTCATGATCGACGTCTTCAAGTCATTAGGCTTTGAGTACATTTGCGCCAATCCAGGGTCGAGTTTCCGCGGGCTTCAGGAATCGGTGGTCAATTACGGCGGGAACAAGGCGCCTGAGTTCATTACCTGCTGTCACGAAGAATCGGCGGTCGGGATGGCCCACGGTTATGCCAAGATTGAAGGCAAACCGCTGGGAGTGTTTGCGCACAGCACGGTGGGATTGCAGCACGCGGCGATGGCGATCTTCAACGCTTATTGCGACCGGGTTCCGGTGTACATTATTCTCGGCAATACGATTGACGCTACCATGCGCCGGCCGGGGGTCGAATGGGACCACAGCGTGCAGGATGCAGCCGCGATGGTTCGCGACTACACCAAGTGGGACGATCTTCCGATCTCGCTGCAGCACTTCGCGGAGTCCGCGGTGCGTGGCTACAAGATCGCGATGACTCCTCCCATGATGCCTGTGTTGCTCGTGGCGGATGCCGAACTGCAGGAGAATCCGGTTTCCGGAAACGCCGGGTTGCGAATTCCTAAGCTTACTCTGGCGGCGGCGCCGCAGGGCGATTCGGGCGCAGTCGCTGAGGCTGCGAAACTGCTGGTTGCGGCCGAGAATCCCGTGATCGTTGCCGATCGCGCCGCTCGTACCCCGGCGGGCATGATGCGCCTGATCGAACTCGCGGAAACACTGCAGGCCCCTGTGATTGACCAGGCCGCGCGGCTGAACTTTCCCACGCGTCATCCGCTCAACCACTCCCAGCGTGCTCGCGAAGCCATTGCGGAAGCGGACGTGATCCTGGGTCTTGAGCTCACCGATTTCTGGGGCGTGGTGAATTCATTCCGCGACCAGTTGCAGCGAAGTTCGCGCTTCGTCGCCGCGGATGGAGTGAAGCTGATCAGCATCACCGCGGGCGATCTTTATATGAAGGGCAACTACCAGGATATCCAGCGCTATCCGGAAGTCGATCTGGCCATCGCAGCTGATGCGGAAGCGACACTGCCGTCATTGATTGAGGCCGTGAAACGATTGATCAATGATGACCGCAAGCGTGTGCTACGGGATCGCGGCAGCAGACTGGCCGCGGCACAGCAGGATGCGTTTGAGCAAATGCGTACCGATGCGACCTACGGCTGGGATGCGAGCCCCATCTCTACGGCGCGACTGTCAGCCGAGTTGTGGGGCCAGATCAAAGATAAAGATTGGTCATTGGTATCGGACGTTGCGCCGGGGATGAGCAACTGGCCCTTGCGGATGTGGGCATTTGACAAGCACTACCAGTTCATTGGGGGCGCGGGCGGCTACGGGGTTGGTTACGGTGCGCCGGCCGCTGTGGGCGCCGCTCTGGCGAACCGCAAATACGGCCGGTTGTCGGTCAACATCCAGTGCGATGGAGATTTGATGTACGCTCCGGGAGTGCTATGGACGGCTGCCCATCACCGCATTCCGCTGTTAAATGTCATGCACAACAATCGTGCCTACCATCAGGAAATGATGCACCTGCAACGCATGGAGAACCGGCACAATCGCGGGATTACCCGTGCCGGCATCGGGACTACGATGACTGATCCCAACATCGACTTCGCAAAACTGGCACAGAGTATGGGTGTGCATGGCGAAGGACCGATTACAGATCCGAAGGATCTTGGACCGGCCATCCGGCGGGCGATTGAAGTGGTCGAGCAGGGCCAGCCTGCGCTTGTCGACGTGGTCACGCAACCGCGGTAAGGAGGCAATTTGAAGCCGTCTGTTTCGTGTCGCTGTCGAGGAAACGGAGCTCCGAGCCAGTTACCGGGACTTCGTGTCCGTCGCGTGGACGCAGCTGACGTCAAGCGATTCATTGTCCCTCTCGTGCTAGTGGCATCGCTGATGGCGGTGTGCGAAAGCGCCGAGGCACAGGCCAGTGGAAACGCGAAAAACGGCAGGAAGATTTATACCAACTACGGCTGCTATGAGTGTCACGGCCGTGAGGGGCAAGGCTCGGTGGTTAGTGGCCCACGGATCGCGCCGCATCCGACTCAGTTCGCGGCGTTCGTCAAATACATCCGCCAGCCCAAGGGCCAGATGCCGCCTTACACCGAGAAAGTTGTTTCGGACGCCGAACTGGCAGACATCTATGCATTCTTGCAGTCTCTGCCGCAGCCGCCCGACCCGAAAAGTATTCCCCTGTTGAATTCACTGTCAGGAGCACCGAAGAGCAAATGAGGGAGAGGCTTCATCGGCAAGGGGGGCCTGCCAGCGAACGGGAATCTGCGGAGGTCTGCATGTCTGCACGGCTGATCGAGAGTTTGGCGACCACGGGGCCACTCGCCAAGCTGTTTTCAGACCGATCAATTCTGCAAGCGATGCTGGACTTCGAGGTCGCGCTCGCCCGGGTTCAGGCCCGCTTGAAGATTGTGCCCCAATCGGCAGCCGACGCCATTGCCGCCGCAGCCAAAGCGGAAGCGTTCGATGTAACGGTTCTTGCCGACGCCATGTTGCGAGCTGGAACGGCGGCCATCCCGTTGGTGAAGGCTCTCACCGAACGCGTGCGCGCCATCGATCCGTTGGCCGCAGGATTCGTGCACTGGGGCGCGACCAGCCAGGATGTCGCGGACACGGCACTTGTCCTCCTGCTCAAGCGGGCCCAGCCCTTCCTGGAATCCGACATCAAGCGCCTGGAAAACGCATTGCATCGGCTGGCGACGGAACATCAATCCACCGTGATGCTTGGCCGAACACTTTTGCAGCCCGCGCCACCGACTACGTTTGGGCTCAAAGCAGCGGGTTGGCTGGGGGCGATCAATCGCAGTCATGACCGTCTTGACCGTAAATTTGCCGAGGCTTCGATCGTGCAGTTCGGCGGTGCGAGCGGCACGCTGGCGGCGCTCGGAGATCGTGGGATCGCGGTCGGTCGCGCGCTCGCGGACGAACTCGGGCTCGGTTTTCCGGACGCTCCCTGGCACACTCACCGCGATCGTCTGGCTGAACTGCTGAGTACTTGCGGTGTGCTGACCGGTTCGCTGGGCAAGATGGCGCGAGACATCAGCTTGCTGATGCAGGGGGAAATTGCCGAAGTAAGTGAACCGGTTGGGCAAGGACGAGGTGTTTCGTCGACGATGCCAAACAAGCAAAACCCGATTGGTTGTTCGCTGGCGCTGGCGGCGGCAGTTCGCGTGCCGGGTCTGGTAGCCACCTTTCTGTCAGCGATGGTTCAAGAGCACGAGCGCGCACTGGGCGGATGGCAAGCGGAGTGGCCCGCTGTTGCCGGGATCATTCAGAGTGCTGGTCTGGCGGTTGCATCCATGGCCGAAGTGGCCGAAGGACTCATTGTGGATCCGGTCCGAATGCACGCCAATATCGAAGCCACGCGCGGCGTCATTTTCGCAGAGCGAGCCATGATGCTCTTGGGCGAGAAAGTCGGTCGCGACGTCGCCCACAAGTCGCTGGAAGAGGCTGCGCGACAAAGCATCGCGCATGGTCGCAGCCTGGTGAGCGTCCTTGAAGAAATGCTCGAGGTCACGCAGCATCTCGATTCCGCGACGATCCGAGAACTTGACGTGCCTGAACGGTATCTCGGCATGGCCGACGAGTTTCGAGTTCGTCAGCTCGCGTCAGCGCAGCCGCCAAAGATGGGGCAAGCTGAGGCGGGCCATTCTAAGAGACAGCAGTCCAGGGCGAGCCGGCGAAAGACCAAGAAAACCAATACCCGGAAGAAATGATAAGGAGCGACGATCGTGCCCTTCTCGACGATTAACAACCGACGGCTGTTCTATCGCCTGGAGGGCGTCGAGGGCAAGCCTGTGCTTATCTTGTCGCACTCGATCGGCGCCGATCACGCCATGTGGGACCCGCAGGTGCCGGATATTCTTTCGCATTTTCAGGTGCTCCGCTATGACATCCGAGGTCATGGCGCGTCTGATGTACCCAAAGGCGATTACTCGATTGAGGAGTTGGGGCGCGAAGTGCTTGGGCTGGCAGATGCGCTCAAGATTTCTAAATTCGATTTCTGCGGTCTCTCGCTCGGGGGCGCCATTGGCCAATGGCTGGGGATCCATGCGGCAGATCGTGTAAGCCGCCTCGTCCTTGCCAGTACATCGCCTCAATTTGGACCGCGGGCCAACTGGGATGCACGCAGGAAGGCCGTTCTCGACGGAGGAATGGTTGCCATCATTGACTTAGTGATGCAACGTTTCTTTTCGTCCGAGATGCTCGCCCGGGGCGAAGCTTGCGCGCAATCTGTGCGGTCCGTGATTCTGGGGACCGACCCCATCGGATACGCCGGTTGCTGTGCCGCCTTGCGCGACATGGATCACACCCAACTGCTACGCCAAATCCGGATTCCGACTCTCGTCATTGTCGGTGAACGCGACGCCGCGACCCCCTGGTCCGGACATGGAGAGAAGCTGGCCCAGGAGATATCAGGAGCTCAGGCTCTCCGTTTGCCGGCGGCTCATCTGTCGAATCTGGAGCGGCCAAAATCCTTTACCGCTGCCCTGTTCAATTTTCTTCGACCCCAGGCAGACGCCCATTCCGAGGGGCGGGATCCGATGCTTGCGGGATTCGAAGTACGCCGTGAGGTCTTGGGTGAGGAACACGTGGATCGCTCCATCGCGGCAACCTCTGAATTCAACCGCGAGTTCCAGGAATTGATCACTCGTTATGCCTGGGGAACTGTCTGGACGAGGCCGGGACTCAGCCGCCGGACGCGGCGTCTGCTGGTGCTAAGCACGATGGCGGCTCTGGGGCGTTGGGAGGAGTTTCGTTTGCACTTGAGGGCTGGCCTGATGAATGAACTGGAGCCCTGCGATCTCAAGGAAGTCCTTTTGCAGGTTGCGGTTTATGCAGGTGTGCCAGCGGCAAACACAGGTTTCCACATTGCTGCAGAGATGATGGACGACAGCCAGGCAAAGTAGGCCGGATCGGGCGGGCTTTTTGGGAATCGCGGAATCACGTGGATCAATGAAATCGACGCGAAGTATCTTGACACTAGTGGCATATGGTGGTAGAGCTGTCAGACCACCATTTTGGAAGCTTGTTGGTGACTACAGTAACCAGTGGTAAGTGATTTGGTGTGGGCAATTTGCCAACTTCAGATAGGTTCGTGGCTGTACAAACTAGCGATTATCGTACATGCAAACTTCAACGGAGGCCCCCATGCGTTCCCTAACCAATCGATTGACGATTCTTGTTGTTGGCGTACTTCTGGGTTGTCTGCCCTTATTTGCACAGACATACACGGGCCGTATCCTGGGCACTGTTACGGACCAGTCCGGGGCTGCCTTGACCGGCGCCACCGTGGTCATCACGGACATGCAGAGAGGGATCGCGCGAACTTTGACCACGGACCAAGCCGGCGAATACGTAGCTCCGGACCTTTCTCCTGGCGTGTACAAGGTCCATGGCGAAGCGAAAGGTTTCAAATCGGTTGAGCGGGTTGATATCACGTTGGAAGTGGCGAAAGACGTCAGGATCGACCTCACGCTCCAGCCCGGCCAGGTTAGCGAGACGGTTATAGTGAGCGGAGAGGTTCCGCTCCTTGATACCACTTCCTCCACCCTCGGTGGAACACTCAGCAATCAGACGATCAATGATCTGCCATTGAGCGGCCGGAATTATGAGAACCTGCTGCAGTTGCGTCCCGGCGTCATTCGCTACCCCGGTGGCGGCTTCTCCACCACCAGCACCAACGGCCTTCGCGCCGAGGACAACGCATACTTTGTCGATGGTCTATTCAACAGCGAACCCTACTCGGGTCAAGGCATTATCAATGGGGCCGGCATCGCGGGGGACTCGGCAACGATTTTGCCCGTCGACTCCATCCAGGAATTCAACTTGCAGGAGAATCCTCCGGCGGAATATGGTTGGAAGCCCGGCGCTATCGTCAATGTAGGCCTCAAGTCGGGAACCAACGGTCTTCACGGTACAGCGTTCGCTTTCGGCCGGGATGGCAACGTGTTCGATGCGCGTAATTATTTCAACTGCGCCAGCAACCCATGTGCCTTCAGCCAGATCCCAAGTCCGAAGAATCCTCGCACTCTGGAACAGTTTGGAGGATCGTTCGGCGGCCCGATCATCAAGGACAAAGCCTTTTTCTTTGGAGCGTATGAAGGACAACGGTATGACGTGGGCAATCAATTCGGCGGTGTCACCAGTCCGTCGATGGTAGCGATGCCGGCGCCTTCGACACCCAATTGCACTTCCTCCACGGTTTCGGGCGATTGCGCCGGCAGTATTCCGAATGCGATCGCTGATCTCCTGGCAAACCACGTCCCGATCAGCGCCGCCAGCCAGAAAATCTCTGGCTGCACCGTATCGGCAAGTGGTACGGTCACGTGCAACGGCACGGGATTTCCCACCAACACCACTCCGACCATCAACATAGTCAACGGCTTTCCTAACCAGGTCGGAGTCGACAATGTGGTCGCTAAGGTCGATTACAACTTCAGCACGCGGCAGAGCGTGAGCGGTATGTATTTTTTCGGCAACAACACGGGAACGGTTGAGGATTTTCCGGAACTGCAAAACAAGTGGAGGTCCGATATCCACACGCGAGCCCAAGTGGTGGGTGGAAGCTGGGTTTTCGCTCCCAGTGCTCGTTGGGTGAACGAAGCCAGATTCGGCTACAACCGCCTCTACCAGCCCACCTTGCCCGGCGATCTCAATACTCCGGCGTCAGCGTACGGCCTCAATACAGGCGTGAGCGGTCCGGACACCGGAGGGCTTCCGCGCATCGGGTTTGCCGGGTACTTCTTCCCCGGGCTCGGCGGCTTCAAATGGCCAAAGTTCCAGGGGCCCGACTCCATCACCCAGTTTATCGACCACATCTCCTACACCGCGGGGAAGCATGCTGTGAAGTTCGGCGGCGAGGTTCATCGGAACTACGTTAGCGGTGGTGCGCTTGGCAACGCCAGGGGCAGCATTACCTTCCTGGGCGGCGTCGCGCTGGCTCCAACTGCGGCGAATCCGAATGGATCCTCTGCGTTGGAAGATTTTTTCGCGGGCGATCCTTTCAAGGCGTCCGTGTTAACAGGCAGCCCAATCCGCCACTCACATAGCTGGTCCTATGCCGGGTTCGTGCAGGATGACTGGCGGGTGAGCCGCTCAGTGACTTTGAATTTGGGGGTCCGTTATGAATTCAACACCGTGCTCAAGGAGGATAACAATCTTCTGGGCAACTTTGATCCCAACCTCGGAATCGTGCAGGTAGGGAAGCAGATCAGCAGCCCCTATAACTCCGACCCCAAGAACTTCGGTCCACGTCTGGGCTTTGCGTGGGATATGACCGGCAAGGGGACTACGGTGCTAAGAGCGGGAGGTGGCCTGACCTATGAATTCGTGAACTGGCAATCGTTCCTCGCTTTCAACAACAGCTTCGGACTGCCCAGCGTTCCGACTGGCGCTGTCATATCGGGCACGGGCACCGCTAATCCCGTTACAGCCGGAGGCACGATTACAGCGGGCAATTTGAGCATCCCACCTACGCCTCCACAGTGGGACGGCCCGGCACCGCTCTATGGCAATCTCAGCAGCGCCGCGATCAATTGCGATCCAAATGGCTCAGGTCCGTGCGCCATCATGGGGGTCGATCGCAATCTTACGACTCCTTATGTGTGGGACTGGACTTTGAACGTTCAGCACGCCTTCACCCCTAACGTGACAATGGAGGTCGCGTATGTGGGCAACAGCGGAGGGAATCTGGTCGGGATTCGAGACATCAACCAGGAAGCGCCGGGCACCGACTCGCAGGCCACCCGACCCTTTAATGCGAAGTTTCCCTACCTGAGCAACATCTTTCAGATGGGCAACTTCTACCGATCGAACTACAACGGTTTGCAGGCGACGTTGACCACGCGAAACTATCACGGGTTGAGCCTGGTCGCTGGTTACACTTACTCGCACGCGCTGGATGACGTGAGCGCGAACTGGGATTTCGGCGCCGGATACGGACTTCCCCAGGATTCCAGAAATGTTGGCGCGGAATATGGGAACAGCGATTTCGACGTTCGCCACCGGTTCACGCTGGCCCTGACCTACGCCCTACCCGGGAAGAAAGGCTACGGCCAGATGCTGGAGGGCTGGGAGATCAATTCGATTGCAACCATTGCGACTCCGCAATACTGGGGACCGATTGATTTGACAACCGATATCTCCGGCCTTGGCGGCCTGCCCGTCAGCCCGCCGCAGGGTACGCCTCAGCGCTGGGACTTTTTTGGTAATCCGTCTGATTTCAAGTCAGGACCGGAGCCGATCCCACACTACACGGTCGGGAATTTTCCAAGCGCCTGTAGCAGCGACGCCGCGGCCATCGGAGCCACTTCAACGCTTAATACCTGGGGCTGCTACGCCAAAGGCAACTCGGTCATGATTCCGCCTCCTCAGGGGCAGTTCGGCACGATGCCCCGGAACCTGTTCCCCGATTCGGGTTTCAGGAACCTGGATTTCTCGGTGGCCAAGAATTTCTACTTCCGGGAGCGTATGCGCGCCCAGTTCCGCGCCGAGTTCTTCAACATTCTGAACCACCCGAATTTCGCCAACCCGTATGGCGGACAGAACGGCTACGGGCTAAACGATCCGGGAGGGCCGAACTTTGGTTGTGGATGCGCCACGCCTGACATAGCGGCCGCCAATCCCGCAGTAGGATCGGGAGGTCCGCGCTCAATCCAGCTGGGACTGAAGTTGACGTTCTAGGGCGTTCAGGTGTTCACAAATCGGCTGAGGGCTGGGCGGGGTATACCGTCCGGCCTTTTTTCCGAAAAGGCCTCGTTCGACAAACCAAACCGGCATGGACTTGAATCATGAAGAACCATTATCTTGCCTTCGTACTTCTACTGATGTGCGCCGCGCTCATCCCGTCTTCCGCGCAGCAACGGCCCGAGCGCACTATTGACGAAATCAAAGCTGAGGCCATTCATCGCGCGGAGGTCGGGCAATATCCGTTGATTGGGCTCGATCCCGGCGATGTGAAGGAAGCCGTCGAGAGAATCCACACCAAGGATAAAGATGAGTGGGCGACGGCCTTCATGGATGTCGGCGACCGGTACTTCAATCAGGCGAAGGCGCTGGAGAAAACCGATCCCACCAAAGCCAATGCGGACTACATCCGGGCGTGGCGGCTGTATTCATTCGGTCGTTGGCCGATCCCGGCCTCTCCCGGGAAGCAGCGAGCTTACGCTAAGGCGATTGAGGCATTCCTCGCCCATGCGCGCTTCTGGGATCCACCCTTGGAAGTCATTCACATACCTTTCGAGGGATCCGAGATTATCGCGTATCTACGGCTCCCAAAAAACGCGAAGGGCCCGGTTCCTCTCGTCATCGCGGTCAACGGTCTGGACAGCCGCAAGGAAGATTTGTCAGAAAGCTTCGCCGCAATCCTGCCTTTTGGTATAGGGTTTCTCGCGGTAGACGGGCCGGGCACCGGTCAGGCGCCGATCAAAGTAAGCGAGAACGCGGACCGCATGTTGTCGCGCGTGATCGACTATGTTCAGACCAGGCCGGAAGTGGATAAGACCAGACTCGCCGTCCACGGCGTTAGCTGGGGCGCATACTGGGCAACCAAGCTTTCGATCGTCGAGCGGGCGAGGTTGAGAGGTGTAAGTGCGCAGTCCCCGCCCATTGATACTTTCTTTCAAAAAGATTTCCTGATGAATTCGCTTTTGGGGAATCGAGAGTACTTGTTCGATCAAGTGCCGGCTCTGATGAACATTTTCGATGGAGTTACGACGTTGGACGATTTGGCGGCAAGTCTCGCCAAAATGTCTCTCGTAAAACAAGGTCTCCTCGGCAAACCGACCACGCCGATGCTGATCATTGCCGGAGTCCTGGATACCCAGGTGCCAATATCAGACATCTACTTGCTACTTAGCAAAGGCGACGTTCCGAAGGATGCCTGGATCAATCCGCAGGGCGGCCACCTGGGGCGGCAAGTGAAGGTGTGGCCTGATCCCCTCATTTTCAAGCAAGTGATTATTCCCTGGCTGGTGCGCACGCTGGATGTCCAGAGCGGGCAACAATAATTATCAGTGTTGTCCAAGGGAACTCTGATTGAGTGTGAGTGAACTAGCGCATCATTTCCTTCGTGTACCTTTGCGTCCTTTGTGGTTCCAGCATTTGCACTTCATCAACCACAAAGGACACAAAGGTACACGAAGGAAGAAATCCGGGACGCGGACTACGGCAGCTTTAGAGAAGGGTTAAAGAGGGTGGATGGAGTTCAGGCCGCGGGCCTCTCCAGTTCCTCGCGATTCCATTTCCCCAAGCGGGCACCGGCTTCGTACGTGCTTTGCAAGAAATCCATGAGTACGGCTTTTGGCGAAGACGCCCGCCGGACCTCGTCGTACATCAGAAAAAATTCGTGCATCTGCGGATGATAGAAAGCTCTTGCTGGGCTGACGTGCGCGTCCGCAAAACCCGCCGGCTCCGGAGCAGCATAGGCGTAGAATGCCAGACCCTTTATGTCGCCACCACCAGGCCAGAAACCGGCGCTGATCACTTCGTGCGAATATGCTTCTCGCGTGATTGAGTCTGCTCCCTCTCGCGGGGGCGCACGCCGCCCCGAGAAGCGCGTCACCGCCAGATCGAAGCTGCCCCAGAAGAAATGCACTGGGCTGCTCTTGCCAATAAAGCTGGCGCGAAACTCCTTGAAGATCTCATCGTTACATACAAGTATTCGCCAGAACCGGTTTGCGTATTCCGGGTCGTACGAAGCATGTTCTGTATCCCGGTCGAAGGCGATCGGGTTGGGGACTTCGCACGGCATCTTCCAAATTCTCACGTGAATGTCGAGTGATCCGAGACACTGCATGAACTCCTCGTAGAAATCGGCAACCGACCGCGGCGCCAGGACCATTACTCTTTCCGCGCCCTGGCTGGTTTGAATCAGCAGTTTGTGGTGGATGAAATCAAATTGAATCTCAAAAATCCCGCCGTCATACGGGATGGGAGAAGTTGTGAGTCCGAGAGAACTGACGTACAGGGGAACTTCCCACCAATGATTCAGTTTCGGACTGAGGGCAAGCCGAACTTTGCCCACAATCTGCGTCCACATGTGCAGAGTTGCGCACGTATCCTGCCAAGCCTCAAGCGGCAATTCCGGCCAGAGGTCGGGTTTGATGTCTTCGACGTTCATATGGCCTCGTGATGAGAAACCCGATCCAGAATACAGGAGCACATTTTACTGCACTTTGAATCGTAATGAACTGAAGCTGGGTCGAGTTTTTATGCATTGTCGCCCGTATCTCGTTCATTTGCCTGTCCCTTCGGGGAAGAATCGCGATTCCCACAAAATCAAGGTGCGAACCTGCACAGGCGGGCATCTAAGGTTGAGGCGAATTTACCCGGATGCCAGGACCGAAGGCGGCTTTGGAGGGAACGATGCTCGTCGCGCAAAAGGAAGTAGAAGTCCCGCAGCACCTGCTTGAGCGCCTAGCTGAGGCTCGGGTTCGAAGCGACGAGATTTTCAGCATTGTCAGGCCTGACTCGCTCTACGAACGGCCCATTCCGGAAAGACATCGAATCATTTTTTATCTGGGGCATTTGGAAGCGTTCGACTGGAACCTCCTCCGGGAGCGGGTTCTGGGCCTGAAACCTTTCCATCCTGAGTTCGACAAGTTATTCGCGTTCGGGATTGATCCTGTCAACGGAGCACTTCCATCTGACCAACCGATCGATTGGCCTTCCGTGCCGGATGCGCGTCACTACGTCAAGCGAATCCGAGAGAGTATTGATGAAGGTCTGGCGAGATTGAAATCCGGGGATTGGGATTCGAATCCCGTGGGGGCGGACTATTCTGCTACGACGTTGCTGCACGTAGCCATCGAGCATCGGTTCATGCATGCGGAAACCCTGGCGTACATGCTCCATCAGTTGCCGCTTGAACGAAAGACTCGACTACACCGCAGACCCGAACTGATCGCCTCCCCGCTTGCTCCCAGAATGATTGAGATTCCCGCAGGGAGGGCTACGCTTGGACTATCGCGCGACCGCAAAAGCAGCTTCGGTTGGGACAACGAATATGAAGCACAGTCGGTCGAAGTTCCGGCATTCGCAATCGACAAATATAAAGTGACCAACGGCCAGTTCCTCGATTTCGTCGCTGCAGGTGGCTACGAGAATCCGGCTTGCTGGACAGAGGAGGATTGGAATTGGCGAACCGCGCAGGATATTCGCCATCCCGTGTTTTGGAGCCGGACTAGCGACCGCTGGTACTGCCGGACAATGTTTGATGAAATTCCCTTACCGCTGGACTGGCCAGTTTATGTGAGCCATGCCGAGGCGAACGCGTACGCTCGCTGGGCAGGGAAGTCGCTGCCCACGGAAGCGCAATGGCATCGCGCGGCTTATGGAGCAGGGAACGGTCCCGAGAGGCCTTTTCCGTGGGGCAATGCTGTTCCACAGGCCAGCAAGGGTAATTTCGATTTCCAGCGTTGGGATCCCACCTCGGTGGGCGCCTTCGCTGAAGGTGAGAGCGCCTTCGGCGTCGCCGATTTGCTGGGCAACGGCTGGGAGTGGACCTCGAGCCGTTTCGAGCCGTTTCCCGGCTTCCAGCGTTTTTCGTTTTATCCCGGTTACTCCGCCGACTTCTTCGACGGCAAACACTACGTGATGAAAGGGGCCTCGGCGCGCACCGCCGAGTGTATGTTGCGCCGCTCATTTCGCAACTGGTTCCAGCCCCACTACCAGTACGTTTACGCAGGATTTCGCTGCGTGAGCAACTGATCGATTTCGGAGGACAGCATGCTGACGCACGCCTTCACTACCGGCAGCAATTCCGATCTTGTCACTGATGTACGTCTCGGTTTGACCAAGCCTGGACAAAAGGAATTACCTTCGAAGTATTTGTATGACAGCGTTGGGTCGGCGTTATTCGAGGTCATCAGCGTTCTTCCAGAATACGGTTTGACTCGCGCCGATGAGCGTCTTCTGCGCCGGCACTCGGAGGACATCGTAGCCAGACTCACTCCCCCGACGATAGTGGCCGAGTTGGGCAGCGGCAGCGGAAAGAAGACGCGCTGGATGCTCGAAGCCTTGAGCCGTCATCAGCATATTTCCTATTGCCCGATCGAGATCTCGCGAGCCGCGCTCACCATGTGCGAACGCGAACTCGGCGACATCGATTCGGTCAGTATCGTCGGCTTCGAGCGTGAATACCTTGACGGGCTGTTGGAGGTGGCGGCTCGACGCCGGGCTGGAGAGCAGTTGCTGGTGCTATTCCTGGGCAGCACAATCGGTAACTTTGAGCATCCGGCAGATGTAAAGTTCCTGCGGCAAATGCGCGGGATCCTCCGAACGGGGGACGCGCTATTGCTGGGTACCGACTTGGTCAAACCGGTTCATCAGTTGCTCGATGCGTACGATGATTCGCTAGGCGTGACGGCGGCGTTTAATCTGAACCTGCTGGCACGAATCAATCGCGAACTTGATGCCGACTTCATCCTTCCGCAGTTCGAACACGTCGCCAGGTTTAATCAAAAAGTGGGGAGCGTGGAGATGCACCTTCGCTCCTTGAAGAAACAAACCGTCACTATCTCGGCGGCAGGTTTGGCGGTCACCTTCCCTGAGGGCGAGACCATCTGGACCGAGAGCAGTCACAAGTATTCTATTGCCGAGATATTTCGAATTGCCGAAGGCGCGGGCTTCCGCTGTGACGCCCAGTGGATTGACGAGGAATGGCCATTTGCCGAAAACCTTCTGATCGCGGAATGACCTGCGGATCAAGCTTCACTCGATATCGGTCTGGCCCTCATCCGTTGAAACCTTCGATTCGAGATGAATCTCGGGCAGCTTGGCGCCTTTGAGTTGGCGATTGAGCGCAGGCAGGTCGGACTTTTTAATGTCCTCCCACCGTTTCATCGCTGCGGAAAGGTCACGTTCAGTATCTGCCACCGCGGTTACTTGAGCTCCTGTCGGCGCAGCGTCGGCCTGTCCCACACCGTCATAGAGCGTGCCGATCGCGCCGTTCTCCCGGGTCAGAGTTGGCTCCGGCGCAGCTCCGGCAACCGCTGGCGTTGCCCCTTTTAGAATTGCCGTCGCTTTCTGATCGAACGCTTTGATCGATTCGGCCAGCGCGCCACCGGGCTGGGCCCCAATCTTGCGGAGTTGATCGATCACGGAACGCGCCTGTTTCACCGCTTCCGTGCTTGTCGTCAGCTCAGAAGCCAGACGCACTTCCAAGTTGAATTGTTGTTCGAGACCGGCCGCCGGAGTATTTACTCGCGGATCGATCTTCACGATGAGCGGCGCCATGAAAGTGTTGCCGTTGACGGTCAGCCGCGCTGTGTACTCTCCGGGTAGCGCGAGCGGGCCGAGCGGAGATCTGGGCGTATCGTAGGGCACTGCCGAGATCGGATACTGCTGCTGCGTCGAGGCGGGGGAGGGGTAATGCAGATCCCATACCCAGCGATGCATGCCGGCGCTTGCTGGAAGAATCTTCGGCATTCGGATCCAGTACAGCGGAATCAATTGCTTTTCGAGTTCTGCCTGACTCACCTCCGGCTTGTCCGCACTGGAATAGCGGCGCACGAGCTTTCCTTGTGCGTCGACGATTTCCAGGGTTACCGCGCTGGAAGCAGGTTGTGCCAGGAAGTAATCAAGAATCGCGCCATCCGGCGGATTCTTGCCAGCGGGTTCGTCCGGAGGAATCGGCGTGTCAGGATTCGTACTGCGGCGGACGCGATAGGCCGGTGCGGGTTTGAAGAAATAGGCGTTCGAATTCCCAATGGATTCGGCGAGCTGCCGCAGGGGCGTGATGTCATCGAGTATCCAGAAGGACCGGCCATGGGTGGCGACGATCAGATCATTCTCGTGAATCGCAACGTCGCGCATCGAGGTGTGTGGCAGGTTCAATTGGAGAGACTGCCAGTGATCGCCGTCATCAAAGGAAATCCACACGCTGGTTTCTGTGCCCGCAAACAGCAGGCCCTTGCGAACCGGGTCTTCGCGCACAGTGTCAACCGGCGCATCAGGCGGAAGCCCAGATGAGATCAGCTTCCACGTCTTGCCGCCATCGTGCGTGCGGTAAATATAAGGACGCAGATCGTCGATGCGGAAGCGGCTTACCGACGCGTAGGCGGATTGGTCGTCGAAATGCGATGTCTCGATCTGTGTCACTTTGCTCCAGGCGGTTAATTCCGGCGGTGTAATGTTGCTCCAGTGCTTTCCGCCATCTCGCGTAACCCAGATCAAGCCATCGTCAGTCCCTGCCCATAGAGTGTTTAGATCTTTGAATGACGGAGCAAGCGCATAGATGACTCCACGTTGTTTTCCGGCATCGGGATTCGTCGAGACAATCGTGCCTACGCTCGACGGGACCCCCGGAGTCTCCCGGGTGAGATCCGGGCTAATGGTTTGCCAGGTCTCTCCTCCGTCTGTCGTCTTGAACAGCACGTTGGAAGCGAAGTAAAGCGTGTGAGGATCAATCGGGGAGAAGAGGGTAGGCTCGGTACGGTCGGTGCGGTACTTCGCACTGCGCACCGGAATGGGCGTTACATTTTGCACCTGCCCCGTAGACCAGTGATATTTCGAGACCTCGCTGCGGCCGCCTCCGTAAATAATGTCGGGATCGAGCGGATCGGGCGCAACGTACCCGTACTCGATAGCGCCGACCGGATGCCAGTCCCGAAACGTGATTTCTCCATCGTTGCCGCGGCTCAGAATGCACACCGAACCACTCTCCTGTTGCCCAGCGCAAACCCGATAGGGGAAAGTGTTGGTGACTCCAACGTGGTAGAGCTGCGCAGTCGGCTGGTTGTACCATGAACTCCAGGTTTGCCCAGCGTTGACAGTGACGATTGCGCCCTGATCGCTGACCACAAGAATGATATTGGGGTTGTTGGGGTTGATCCAAAGGTTCTGGTAGTCGTCTCCGCCGGGCGCGCCTCGTATGCTCGACCATGTTTTGCCTCCATCGGTGGAGCGCACCGTCACGATGCTCACGCTGTACACCACGTCGGGATTCTTCGGATCGACTCTTGGAATCGGGAGGTCGCCCCCGCCGATGCGCATGGCGGGTCGCGGGTCAGTTGTAGCTGCATGCCAATTTTCACCCGCGTCATCGGAGCGGTAGAAGCCTAACCCCGCGCCGGAACCGTACTCTCCATGCTCGGTTGTCGCCAGAGTGGCATAGAGGCGACGAGGTTGGCTGGCCGCGATCGCGACATTGATTTGCGTGAGGTTCTTGGGCAGGCCCTGGGTTAGTGGATGCCAGGTGTTGCCGCCGTCCGTGGTTTTGAAAAGACCTCCGTGAGTTCCCTGAAATTCATTGTTATCCTCCCACGGTCCTTCGCGGACTTCCCACAGAGATGCGTAGAGCACGTCGGGGTTCGACGGATCAATCTCGATATCGGAGCCGCCGGTGTTTTCGTCCACGGAAAGGACTTTCAGCCAAGTCGCTCCGCCGTCGGCCGAGCGGAAGATGCCGCGTTCGTCGTTCGGACCATAGGGATGACCGAGCACCGCAGCGAACAATTTATTGGGATCTCGCGGGTCGACTACCACCGCGGGTATCTGCTGTCCATCACGCAGGCCGAGATGAGTCCACGTCTTACCCGCATCCGTGGATTTGTAGATTCCGTTGCCGACGGAGAGGTCAGGCCGGTGCAGCCCTTCACCGCTCGCGACATAAATGACGTTCGGATCCGACGGAGCTACAGCGATGGCGCCGACCGATTGCGTGGGCTCCTGATCGAAGATCGGTGTCCAGGTGCGACCGTAATCGTCGGACTTCCACGCCCCGCCATTCACTGCACCAATGTAAAAAAGATTGGGCTGGCTCGGAACGCCCGCGACTGCCCGGGTCCGGCCCCCACGAAAAGGCCCAATCATCCGCCAGCGCATTTCCTGATACATGCTCTCCGGAACCTGTTGGGCATCGACGACGCCCAGGAGCGAGAAGCAGAAACTACTTGCAAGCAAAATCAGGATAAGGCGATGTTGTATCACATGGTCCTCCGGGTGAATGTCCAAGGGGGACAGCATAAATCAAATGGGGTGCTGGGAGGAATGGCTGGAACGTTTGACCCTAGGTCGCGTCTGATTCTTCCTCTCGACGCTGCTTCTGAATATCGATGCCGAGCTGCTCGGCCTTCTTGTAGAGATGGCTGCGTTCCAGACCGAGGGACTTGGCAGCATTGGTAATGTTGAAATTCCTTCGTTTCAGCTCAGCAAGAATCGCTTCCCGCTCGAAATTCTGCACTAGCTCGGCCAGCGGGCCTGAGCTTGGTCCTGACGAAGAAAGGCTGGTTGGATGTACAGGCAGCGCAGAACGAACAGTTGCCAGCGTTACTCCATCTTCGGTTGCCAATAGCATCAGACGCTCCACCACGTTGCGCAACTCGCGGACGTTGCCCGGCCATGCATAAGCCGCGAGCGCTTCCGTTGCTTCCGGAGCGAATGGGATCGGCTTCCAACTATTCTGCGCGCAGACCTGCCGGGCAAAATGCTCCACCAGGGCCGGAATGTCTTCCCGGCGTTCGCGCAGAGGCGGAAGCACCAGCGGAAACACGTATACCCGGTGAAAAAGGTCCTGCCGGAACTTGCCTTCGCGTACCAGCCCTTCCAGGTTGCGATGGGTCGCTACCAGGACGCGCACGTCTACGGAAATGGGTTTATCTCCGCCGACCCGTTCCACTTCGCCTTCTTCAAGAACCCGCAACAGCTTGGCTTGCATCGACAGGGGCATGTCGCCGATTTCATCGAGGAAGATGGTGCCGTGCTCCGCCTGTTCGAACTTTCCGATATGGCGCGCAGCCGCTCCGGTAAATGAGCCTTTCTCATGTCCGAAGAGTTCCGATTCAATCAGCTCGGCCGGAACAGCGGCGCAGTTCAGAGTGACGAAGGGCCCCGAAGATCGCGGACTGCGTTCATGCAGAGTGCGGGCAACCAGCTCTTTACCCGTGCCGGTTTCTCCCAGAATGCAAACTCGCGACTCGCTTGCCGCCACGCGCTCGATTTGGGCCATGACTTTCCGCATGACTTCTGCGGTCCAAACGATTTCGTGTTTTCCCAGGCGATACCGGAGCTGGCGATTTTCCGACTCCAGGCGTCGAAGTCTTAGCACGTTCTCCACCGTCAGCAGCAATTTTTCCGTGGAGACCGGCTTTTCCAGAAAGTCGAGAGCGCCCAGCCTCGTGGCGCGAACTGCCATTTCAATGTGCGCCTGGCCCGACATGATGACCACCGGAACCGCAATTCCTTGTGACCGGAGGTCCTCCAGAAACGAAAGGCCGTCCTTGCCGGGCATGACCACATCCGAGAAGATCAAATCAAAGTTCTGCGTCCGGGCGAATTCGAGCGCCTTCTGAGCGTTGTCGCAAATCGTAGCTTCGTGGCCCGCGAGGCGGAACGCCCGTGAAAGCGAGGCCAGGGTGTTGGGCTCATCGTCCACAATCAGGAGGTTGGCTTTCTGTGGCACTAATCGCTCCTCGGAGCCGTGTCAATTGACTCGCCGGCAGTTTGCAGTTTGTCCTCATTTCGTGGCAGTTCAATCACGAATGTCGTCCCTCGCCCGGACTCGCTTCTCACCCGGATTCTGCCCCCGTGGTCGCTGATCACAGATTGAACGATGGCGAGGCCGAGCCCCGTCCCATGAGGCTTGCTGGTGTAGTAAGGAGTGAACAAGCGCTCGCACTCTTCCCGCGAGAGCCCCGCTCCAGTGTCCGAGACTTCAACGAAGCTCAGGTCGCAGTTCTGAAGTGTTTGTAGCGTCAGCGTGCCACCCTGAGGCATGGCGTCCATCGCATTCAACAGAAGATTCGAGAGTGCGCGGTGTAACAGGTCGGGGTCGGCGGCGATTGGCTCCATAGGCTCGGCCAATTCCAGTTTACATTCAATCGACACATGCTCCGGCGCGCGAAGCTGTGCCTGAAACAGGCGGACTACATTCTGCACGACGTCATTGAGCTGTACCTGCTGGAACTGCGGCTGCGGCATCCTGGAAAACTCGCTGAACCGCGAGACGATGGCTGTGAGATTTGCGATCTCAGCCAGCAACGTCGACGAGCTTTCCTGGAAAATCTCTTCGAATTGCTGCGGGCTCTGCTGCCGCGCCCGCAGTAAATTCTCGACCGTCAATTGCAGCGGGAAAAGAGGATTCTTCAGCTCATGCGCCAGGCGGCGAGCTAACTCCCGCCACGCGGCGACGCGCTCCGCCTGCACCAGATGTTCTTTTTGAGCCAGCAGTTCGCGAGTCATACGGTTGAACGTTTCCGCCAACTCGCCCAGTTCGTCGGATGACGTGATGGCCACTTGTGCATTCCAGTTGCCGGAAGCGACCTCGCGGGCGGCGTCCGCAAGTTGCTCGACCGGGCGCGTGACCCGGGCCGCTGCCCACCCGCTGAACAGAATGGCCAGCAAGATGCCTGCACCTCCAGACAGCAGCGCCGCCGAGCGAATACGTTCGCGGAGCTCAACGTAAGGGCGACGTGACGTGCCAACCAGCAGGACGCCGAGCAGTTGGTTATCCCGTCCAGTAAGGGGAGTGGCGTCGATGGTTTCGTCATCGGCCGCACTGGAGGACCAATGTACCAGCGTCGAGGTCTCGCGGTGCTGCTGCTGAAGCTGCCGAATGATTGGGGCGATTCTATCTGGCTGCGGAACCGTTCCTGAAGTATCGATCAGAAATTGGGGAGAGAAGCCGGCTCCCAGGTTCTGGTAAAACATGGCCCGCATCCCAGCAGGAAGCTCGAGGCTGGCGAGGAAGTCTTTATCGATCCGGCGGCCGCCGATCACGAGAAGCGGCTTCTCTCCCAGGTTCACCGCCTTCACTGCGAACAGTCCAAGCGCAGCGCCGTCTGGCAATTCCTCCTGCTTCAGGAAAGCGTCTTTAGGAATTGCTGGTGTAAAGGTGAGAGTTTCCTTGTAGCCGAACTTTGCCGTCCATTGTGCGGACGAAATGATCGTTCCCTGGCGGTCGATGAACTCCAGAAAGTCCAGCTGTTGATTGTCCGCAACCGACTTTGCTTCGTTGAGATATGCGCCGTAGTCCGGAGAACCGTGGCTCAAGTCGAGAGCCATACGCGTGGCACCTTCGCTGGCAGCCACGGCCTCCACACGACGTACGACTTCGTCCCCTCGACGATCAAACTCGCGCCGAAATTGCGCGACTAGAGCTGCAGTGCGCTCCTCATTTGCTTTTTCGAAAGCCCTTCGCGTTAGTGACGAAATACTCCACGCCACCGCCGCAACAGAAACCAGAACGGTGAGTGCGAACACGGCCAGGAGTTTGCGCCGGAAAATCATGGTTTCTCCGCGGCAAGCCAGACGTTCGGCAAACGCCAGCTCGCGTCGCCGGCAATCCTCAAATTCCTCACTGTATTCGACACCGCATACGCGCTCCGAACATGTAGCAACGGAATCACACGTTGCGATTGCAGCAGCCTGTTCTCCGCGCCATAGAGATCGTCAACCGAAATGGAGGCGAGTTTCGGCGGTGCAAGTCCAAGTCCCGCGGCAAGTTCGCTGAGAGCAATCTGAGCATCGAGCGAGGTCAACGGAACCCGAACAATTCGCACATCAGAATTACTCGCGCTTGTGAGCTGCATCCCCAGCCCGGCATCACGCGCGTTGAGCACGATTCGTTCCGCGATCACGCGTGCCGTGGGATCGGCCGGATCGTAACCCAGAGTCCAGGAGGTCGTGTGCGGAATCTCACCACGCACTTGCCGTGCCAGCGCCAAGTCGATCGAGGCCGGAAAAAGAAAACCGTAGCCCGTCATCCAGTTGGGCAGAAGTCCGCCGGCAGGCTCTCCGCCGCCCTGCAGCACCACCGTATTCAGCAAGTCGCGATCAATGCTGAGGGCAAGAGCTCGACGTTGTTGGGCATCCTCCGGCGACTGTGGGTCGCGGGGGAAGACCAACGCAAGCAGTTCCACTGGGGACGAACTCTCGAGGTGACGGCCTTCCCCGACCGCGCGATGCGCTTGTTCCGGTGCGACTTCCATCACCTCCGCCTTGCCGAGGTCGAACGAGATCAATTGCTCGCGAAAACTTTTGCCCATCGCAATGTCAATCGTATCCAGAAACGCTCGCCCGTCCCAATAGTCATCGCGCGCCGCCAGCAGAAGCTTCTTTCCCGGCTCCCACTGCGAGACAGCAAAGGGGCCGGTGCCGTAAATCTTTCCGCCATCGCGCTTGGCGATGCTGTTGCGCGGTAGAGTCAGCTCGGCAGGAAGATTGGGAGCCGGAGAATCGCGTTCAACGATGACCGCCTGTCCTTCAGAAAATACTTTCCAGGTTGGATTCGTCCTGCGCAGCGAGGCGGCAACCGCGTCCGGAGTAACGGGCGCACCGTCCTGAAAAGTGGCCCCATGCCGCAGGAAAAATTGCCAGCGCTGACTGCCCGGTTCAGCCTGCCAGAAACTCGCCAGCGCCGGTTCAGGCTTACCATACTCGTCCAATGAAACTAGCGTGTCGAATATCAGACTGAATAGATTGCGCGATTCAATCCAATGATTGGAATCGGCAGGGTCCAGAGACGTGGGAGCAGCCCGCATCTCTACATGCAAGGTGCCACCGTAGTGCGGTCGCGCGACGGCGCTGGCGTCGAGAATGCAAACCAGACTACTGGCCACAAGCAATGGAAAGCCGGTAAGCCTCATATTTCCCCGTTTCCGAATTCTGTGAAACTGCCATGGCGCCGGTGCCGTCCGAATCGACCCAAAGCGCCGTGACGCTGCCGTTAAACTCCGCGGGCTGGCTCACCTCGACAGGTTCACGATCCGCAATTTCGAAAGCTTTGACCATTTCGCTGCTGCTATCCCCGCCGCCCGTGACCAAAACCTGCCAGCCCAGCCCGCAACCGCTCCGCACACTCGCGATATCACTGCCCCATCCTGGTTTCGCAGCAGTTTGGTCCGAGACTCCGTCCAGCAAGTGGACTTGGCCATCAATGCTCGCAAAGATCCACAGCTGGTATTTTCCCCTTGGCAGCATTGCAGCCGAGTAAAAAGGTTTCACTGTCGTTTGCTTCTCGATCCCCGGAGATAGAGCTCCGGTAAAGAAATTTCTTGCAGGAGTGAAAAACGCACTCAATCCGGACTGATCCGTCCCCAAAGGCCAAGGGTCATCGCTTTCGTGGCAGTTCAGGGTCAGAGGAGCCGTCGGAGAGCTTCGGCAGAAAACGCCGGGGAGATACGCATCGAACAGGTGATCCTTCCGTAAAACCAGTCGCCCCCGCAAGTCGCGTGGCCACGGGTGCGCGTGCGGCAGGGACAGCGATTGATCCTGCTGCCAGTGGCTATCCTGCAGTCTGAAAAGCACGACGCTCTCCGGTTCGAGAACGATCATGTGCTGCGGACTGCCGTTCACCAGCGCAACATCGAGAATGCGATTCTCGTCCGTCCACAATAGCGTCTTGTGAATCGCGAGCGCGCTCGCCGGACGCTCGACCGCGGCTAGACCCGGCTTGGGTGCGGCAACCATAACGACAGAAGCCTCGTTGTTGCCCTGATGAATCTCAGCAACCCAGACGTAGTTCCGCAGATTTTCAGAAAGGGTAATCTGGACCGTGGCGGCGGCTTGGTCTGCATTTACGAAATGCAGTCCCAGCGCGCCGAGCGTGGACTGGAGCCCGCGACGTATCTCTTCCACGTCCGGGCGGCTGAGAGAAGATCGGTTTACGAGGTCCAGAGCCACCGCTCCCGGACCCGTGTCCGCCGCAATCTTGCGTGCGAGTTGCTCTTCGGGGGCGAGCCAGTCACTCGCCAGGATCCTCGGCACGGGCATCAACATCAGCGCGAGTAAGCAGACTGCACGCCGAAACCGTGATGACAAAGCACGCATGTGTGGGATGCGCGCATTATAAACCGCATTGTTGTCGGCACTTGGCATATAGCCCTGTACTGTTTGTAGACACCGATCTTTGAAAATGTAGCGCCGCCTCTTGCCTGGCAAGACGACGGCGCTACGAAGACTTACTTCGGCTGCTGCTCATCTGGTTCCTCCGCTTGGCTGGCGTGGTTGGCCACGCTCATGCTGCGAAGCACGTCATTGGCGAAGAAGAACTTCCCGTCCGCTGGAACCATCATGATCTGCAGCTTGTCCGACAGCCGTTCAGCGACGATCTTATTAATCAGCAGCGGGTTCTGCTTCAGAATGGCGCCTTCACTTTGCATTCGCACCGCATCCGCCGCCGCAGTCACGCGAATGCGATCCGCCTCGGCTTCCGCCAGCAACTTGCGTCGTTCCATCTCGGCCTTGCTGTCGACCACCTTGGCCTCCGCCTGAGCCTCCGCATTTTTCACGGTGGTTTCCTTCCGAGCTTCAGCCTCCAGCTTCGATTGTTCAATCTGCTTCTGTTTGAGCGGCAGCGTATATTGCATGGCATCAGCCTCGCTCTTGGCTTGCAGCACCCGCACTTGCGCTTCTCCCTCGGCCTGCTTTACCTGCTGCGCCTTTGTGGCTTCTGCTTCCAGTTCCGAGATCCTTACTTGCTTTTGCTGAATGTCCGTCTGCACCGCCATGCGGTCGCTCTCTTGTTCCTTAAGCAAAAGGCTCTCCAACCCCTTCGCATATTCGGGCGGCAGTTGGATGTCGCGCAGCATCACTTCCTTTACGACGATTCCGTCCGCAGCCAGCTTCTGCGTGATAACGTCCGATGCGCGCTTTCGAACCTCCTCACGCTTCGCAGCGAAAACATCCCGGACGGTGTAGTTGGGCACAAGTTCACGCCACGCGCTTGCCACTACCGCCGGCACGATCTCGTTTTCAACCGGCTGTGGCAAGTTGCTCTGAATGTAATCCAGGTGCTTGGGATCGAGCCGGTATCGCACCGTGATCGACAGGCCAAGAGTGAGCCCCTCTTTCGCCTGCACATTCAGCGGCTCTGACTTTGCTCCTTTACCGGACCCGGCATTTCCCGCGTTCCCCGAAGCTCCCGTAGTGAACAACTGGTCGCGAGTGTCGAAGAGCACAATATTTTCCGCGAGAGGCACCATGAAGTGCGCTCCAGGATACAGCGTGCCCGGCAAGGTTCCGCTGCTCTGGCTGACCCGAACCGCAGCCATGCCGCTAGGCACAACCACGATGCCCACCGACAACACGATGGGGCCCCAGGCCAGCAGCACCAGCGCCAAAGAACTTCGCCAACGCACCTGCGGTAGCGGCTGGAGCGGACCCGCGCCGGCCACTGCCTGCCGGTATTTCATCTCCATGTAAATGTCGTAAGCCAGAATTCCAGCGGCGAGCACGATCATCCCGATGCCGCCCCACATCAGCAAATACTTCAAGAACAACATACATCCTCCTTTGCGAGCCTCAGCGCTCCTGTCCAGATTTGACCTGCACTGCCTGCCGGGCAAAGAACAGGCCGAAGACTTTTCCGAAAATCCATTCCTCCACCAGGATTGCGACCGCCAGTGAGAACGCCATCCCGGCGGTCACTGTGATGACTGTCATTAAGGTTTGCATTGCGAGCCCCCGTCGCGCGTTTTACGCTTACGCCAAACGGAATAGCAGCCGTCAAGCCAATGCTTATATCGTTGATGGTGAATGAGTTAGGAAGATGAGGCTGGAGCAGGATGGTGTTTGGTCACAGACGGTGTGTGGATCTGACCACACACCGCGCCGGGAAGCGGTAGACAGTCCAGGTCAGAGAATTGAGCCCAGCCCCGTGCTAGGGAACAATGGGCGTCGCGAACGAGGGGATGGCTCGCACTTCTTCGACGATAGGCTCGGCCAAGTCTTTTACATAAAACGCGACTGCAGTAGCCCGTTGCCAAAAACGAGTGGCGAGCAGCAGCAGCATCGTCGCTTGGCCGACGACGAACGCGCCGAGAACACTGCTGGGCGGAACAATCGCATGCCACAACCAGATTCCAGCCACCAGAACGGCCAACGCAACGATTGCAATCACGGTGTAGCTGCCCAGCAGGCGTCCGAGATTGCGCCGGGTCTTGCGAAATCCTGCCGCAACCGATTTGCGCACCGCGCGCTGGTCGCGCAGGACCACCTCGGTCTGGGCAAGGTCAAACCAGATTCTTACAACCGTCAGCAGCAGCAGAATGATGATTGTCCCGATGACTTGGGTAAAGAACGGCAACCTTTCATTGGAAGTCTTGTCCGCGGCATCGACCAGCGCGTTCAGGGCCGGAAACAGAATGCCGGCGATGACGCCTGCGATCACCGTGAAGAATAAAAACAGCCGAACGAATCGCCAAACATTCCGTCCACAGGCGCGATAGAACTCATCGCGCGGAAGCCGGTGATCGGAGGCATAGCCCAGCAGCACACCGGGCATGAATAGCAAGCTCGCCAGAAAGAACACAACGGCGAACATCATCGCTGGATGGGTTGCGGCAGGGAGCGCCCCAAACTCCGGACGCGCCAGGAGTTCGATGAAGACCCCCAGGTTGAAGCCGTGAAGCAGTTTGTCGGCGTAGAGGCTATTGTCCAGCACGCCGTGCGCGGCATCGCTGAAGGCGCTCGCTCCGAAGTGGGCAAAGGCGAGGTTGAGCAGGTAAAACCAGATGACGTAACGTTTGTTGCGTCTTGCGATCGCAGCGCCCGCGGAAACCAGACTCGTGTTCTCGTTCATAGAGATATCCCCTTAGACCAGCCACCATGCGAGGATCTGCGCAAAGAACTGGCCGATGCAGGTCCAGTAGTTCGCCAGTTTGCGCGCCGGTGCGCCGTTCGCTTCCGCGGTTCGGCTGTTATTGAAGTTGTTGCGATCGAATTGAATCTTGTGGTCGGGGTCGACTTCGACCGATTCTATTTTCGCTTTCTTTCGGTACTGGTATCTCACCCAGCGATCCTGTCCGTCCCAGTGCTCACGCACTTTATCGCCGTTGTCGAACTTGACCTCAACCTCGACGGGAAAGATGAAGTTCTCTCTACGGTGAATCCACACATTGTCGATGTATTCGGTCTCGCCTTTTTTCTCCTTCAAGTTTTCTTTATACCAGTCCACCGGCACCGAACTGATCTTCAGGATTGCATCGTCCAAAACCTGCGTGCCGTAGACCGCCTGATTAAAGTACCAACGCAGGTCCTTGCCCGAAACTTCCTCAATCGTCTTCAGGAAATCTTCTTTCGTGGGATGAGTGAAGCGGTAGCGCATGAAATACGTATGCATGGCCTGGCGCATGGTGTCTGCGCCGATCACGCTTTCGAGAGTGAGCAGGACGAGCGCTGTCTTGCCATAGGTGATTCCGCCATAGGAATTGTTATCGGCATATTTCCACCCATCTTGGGCCATAGGGTCAAGATCGGCTACGCCCAGGTAGAGGAGCCGGTCTTCATCAAGTTCTCCCGCGGTGATTCCCCAAACATTCAGAACCGATGTGGGCGGCCCAAAAATGGAATCCATGACCTTGGCTTCCGTGTATTGGTTGATGCCCTCATCCATCCAGGCATCTTCGAATTCGTTAGTCGCCACCATGCCGTACCAGTACTGGTGTCCGAACTCGTGTTCAACCACCGATTCCGGCATGAGCAGACCCTTGGGCATAAGCCAACTGGTGCCGCCGGTGATGAACGTTGGATATTCCATGCCCATTGCTTGTGAACCCGGTTCCGGGTCTACGACCGTGAGAGTCTTGTAAGGATACGGTCCGTACCAGCGGTCGAAACGCTCCATCGCCTCTTTCGCAATTCGTGCATGCCGCTCCGCCTGACTCCAATGCGCGGGCTGCATCATGAATCGCAATTTCACCGGTCCCATGCTGCTTTGGAAGGTGTCGTTGTAGATCATGTAGTGCGGGCTCGCGGTCCATGCGAAATCGTGAATGTCGTCGCCGTGATAAGCGACGGTCTTGGTTCCGTCGAGATTGTTCACGTTGCTGACTTCGATGCCGCTCGCTCCCACCACTTCGTACTGAGGCACCGTGAGCTTCACATCGTAAACACCGAAGTCGGCGAAAAACTCCGTGTAAGCGTGAAACTGATGGCAATTCCACGCGCCGTGCCACCAAACGCCAACCTTGGGGAACCACTGGCCGCCGAGAACGAAGTCCCGATTCCAGCCGGTCCGCTCCAGAGTCTCCGGAAATTGATCGTGGAACTTGATTTTGAATTGGACATAGCCATCGGGCGGAATGGGCTTGGGCAAGTGCACCTGGACCACGGTGTGATCGTCTTTGTTGTCGTCATCAGGATGGATGTATTGCAGTTGCGACGTGAGGTCGCCCTGGCCGACAACTTCAAAGCTCTTGATATCCTCCGACCCGTAGCTCTTGTTGTCCCACTTTTCAAAATCCTGGCCGCGGGTGCCTTCGCGCTTTCCTTCCCGCATCCAGGTAGATGTGGGTTGAAATGCGTTCAAGTAAAGATGGAAGGGAAAAGTATCCTGCGGCTGGCCCGTCAGATTGTGATAGGTGAGGGTTTCGCTGGCGTCGAGAGAATGGGCCTTGGCGTTGTACTTTGCGTCCATGTCGTAAGCCACAACCCGCTGCGAGAGCGGGGTAGAAGAGTTGATGGCCGACACCGTGGCAGGAATGGTCAGCCCAGCCGGGCTCCCGGCCTGCGCAAAGGCGGGTACCGCAAACCAAACGGCAAACAGGTAGACCGCGAGTCTAAGACACATGCGCATGAATGACGCTCCCTCTAAAAAAACTGCCGATGAATGCGAATTTGAAATCATAGCGCAGGAAGCGGCAATCGTGTTGGCTGAGCCATCGCGCTGGGCCTGAGATGGGTTACGTCTTTGGGGAGGATCTTGTTCCAAGTATGCTTTGCAGTAGCCGCTCGCGGATTCTAGAACGAAAGGCTGAGCGAGCGTGGAATAGTAACTTATAAGTAAATCACATGAATTATTAGTTAACTATTGAGTTAATAATATATACCGAAAAAAATGCGTTTTATCGCCAGATCTATGAAAACAAAGGAACTGTTTTGGACATACCCTCGTAAAATATCCCTTCTAAAGGACTTAGCAGAGGGGTATCCCGAGTTTCTTGCTTGGTAAGTCTATGAAAACAGGGGACCAGTTGGGATACCTCTAAAATATCCCTTCTAAAGGACTTAGCGGGGACAGTTTGGAGGCTGAACTCGGTCTTTCCAGGTCACAGAGGTGCGCCTGCGCGGGGAAATCTCGAAATTGTCAAAGAGCCGAACGAACCATTGCCGTTATCAAACAGCTAATGAACTTGTTACCATCTTAGCCTAGTTGGAGCGCCCGGGTCAAGTGAGAAATGATGGATGGCTCGGCCTTTCGGATTCCGGATCGCGGCTGGTGGATCGTGGTCTTCCGGGATGCAAAGGGTGACATCCCGCGGTGTCCCGACGGATTGCTGTTCTTGCTGACGCGAGCGAAAAAGCAGGTTTCTCGCTCCACGATGGTTGTCCGCGAGCGGACCATCTGGTTACGCTCGAAATGACGAATAGATGTCGCTATATTCTGCAAGACTTAAATACGTCCTATTGGTTCCTATGCTGGAGCTCTTGACGTCGAGCGTGATGTTGGATAGATGTCATTGGGTTCGCGCTGGTTTTGCGTTCTCGCCTCCCACCTCTTCCGCAAAGGACGCGGGAAGGATGGGGCACCCGTCCTTTGTCTGTGATTTGGCCACGATCCCTATCTGATCCGCTTCGCGAACCAGTTACTGCGCTCGATGATAGGTTAAATTGGTTTCTGTGCTGTGGGCATTCTCGCCTTCCCACCCTCCCGCACAGAACGCGGGAAGGGTGAGGCACCCATTTATTGTGTGTTAGTTGGATTGTATCTTGGAACGGGTTGCCCGTTTGAGTGGCGCGGTAAGGATCGGCCCGCTATTCCTCGGGCGGGGTCTGTAGTGCGCTGGCGGTTTGAATGCCGGTAGCGATTTCCGGAATGATGCCCAGGGTTCGGTAGATGGGGTGGACATGCTTTCGGATTGCGCTTAGCTGGGAGGCGAACCATGCGGCGCCGGCGATGCAGATGGTTCCGCTGATCATGACGGTTCGTGGAGCGCCGATTTGGTGGGCCAGCGCGCCCGCCAGCAGGCTGCCGAATGGCGCCATGCCCAGGAATGCCATGGAAAAGAAGCTCATCACGCGGCCGCGTTTGTCATCTTGCACGATGGTTTGCAGGATGGTGTTGCTGGCGGCCATTTGAATCATCATGGCGCCGCCGACGAAGAGCATCAGCAGCAGGGAAAGCCAGAGGAAGCGAGAGAGGCCGAGCGCGATTAATGCGGTTCCAAAAATGGCGGCGGCCAATGGGATCACCCGGCCCAGGCCGAGCACGGTCTTTCTAGTTGCCAGAAACATGGCACCGGTCAGTGCTCCCACGCCCGAGGCGCCCATCAAGAACCCTAATGTGTGCGCGTCTCCATGAAGCACCTGAGCGGCGAAGATCGGCATGAGCACTGTGTGCTGCATGCCCACCAGGCTGATCAGGGCTAGCAGGAGAAGAATCGAGCGGATGGGGACGAAGCGGGTTACGTAGCCCCAGCCCTCTTTCAATTCCTGCCAAATCGCTTTTTCCGCGCTTCTCGGTTGAGTGGTTGCGATTCTCATCGCCAGCAACGAGGCGATGACGGCGAGATAGCTGAAGCCGTCGATGAGGAAGCAATAGCCCTCGCCAACCGCGGCGATGACCACTCCAGCAATGGATGGGCCGAGAAGGCGAGCCGCGTTTACCATCGAAGAGTTCAGCGCGATGGCGTTACCCAGGTCGGCGCGATCCTCGACCATTTGAATGACGAACGCCTGACGGGCGGGCATATCGAAGGCATTGATGACGCCCTGGGCGAGGCCAAGCCAGATTACTTCGCGGATGGTGATGATGCCGGCCAAGGCCAACCACGCCAGAGCGAAGGATTGCGCCATAGAAAGAATCTGAGTGACCACCAGGGTGTGGTGGCGATTCCATCGATCGACCCAAACTCCGGCGAACGGTCCCAGGAAGAAAGTCGGTATGCGCGATGCGAAGCCTACGATTCCCAGCAGCCATGCCGAGCCAGTTAATCGGTACACCAGCCAACTGGTGGCGATCTGGGTCATCCAAGTGCCGATCAGCGACACCGTCTGGCCGGTGAAGAACAGGCGATAATTGCGGGAGCGCAAGGCGCGGAGAGCGAACTTCCAGGTTGCACCGTGTGCCCTTGATGTTGTTCCGGGGGTCGAGTTCGCTGGCGGGTTTTCTGATTCGAGTCTGGGCATTGACGAAGCTCCTACTCGTCGGTCAGAACAATGCGTAATTCGCCTTTCGCGTTTGATCCCGACAGTGAAATCGACTTGCAGTTCTCTACGATCCAATCAGCGCCCGCATCTTTCACATCGGAGTGCGATGCCGTGGTTGTGCAAGCGATCACGCGAGCGCCGGCAGCCTTGCCTGCGCGAATGCCGGCGGGGGCGTCCTCGACGACGACACAATCCGTCACCGGCACTCCAAGGAGCGAAGCACCTTTCAGATACGGTTCGGGATCGGGTTTCCCATTCTTGATGTCATCGCACGTGACCAAGAACCTGGGAACAGGAAGGCCAGCCGCACGTAGGCGGACTCCAGCCAGCGGTCGAGTACACGAGGTCACGATGGTCCATCGGTTTGAAGGGAGCGCGTTCAGCAGTTCAAGGGCTCCCGGCAAAGGCACTACGCCGTCTAAGTCTGCAAGCTCGCCGCTTTCCACTTTGCGGTTCTCCGCTTCATGATCTCCCTGCGGAAGATAGTCGCGAATAGTCGAGACACTGGGGCGGCCGTGGGCTTTACGAACCACTTCGCCGGGATCGAAACCGTGGGAGATTGCCCATTGGGTCCAGACGCGAATGACAGCGGGAGTGGAGTCGATCAGTACGCCGTCCAGGTCAAACAGAAGCGCGCTGCAGGTGATCTGGGTCATGTATCACGATAACAAAAGAATCCGCGGTGGCTGCCGCTATTGGGGTTCCTGGGTGAGTTCCGGGTTTGGCATGGGTCCGGCTTCCAGTTCCTGGTGCCGCTTTTCGCGGGCGGCGTTCGACAATTCCGTGAATGTTTGCATCTCGGCTTTGGCCTCCTGAGCGCGTGCCAGATGCTGCAGCACTTGTCCGCGCAGGTAGTGAACGCCGGGGCTCTCGGGATCGAGTTTGAGGGCGGCGTCGATCTCGATGAGGGCTTCGGCATATTTATTCTCCCGCTGATACACGCGGGCGAGTTGGAAGTGAGAGCTGGCGAGTTGAGGATCGAGACGAAGCGCCTTGCGAAACATGGTTTCCGCTTCCTGATCGTGCTGCTGAAGGAAATACACCTGTCCAAGTTCGTCGTAGTTGTAGGTGACGTCGGGCTCGATGGCGATGTCCTTGAGAAATTCTGCCTTCGCGCGTTCCAGATCCTCCTTCTTGAGGTAAGCCATTCCGAGATTGAAGTGGACGAAGGGAAGGGAAGAGTCTCCCTTGGCCGCGAGTTCGAGTTCGGCGATGGCTTCGTCGTATTCTTCGCGGTTGAGATGAGCTTTGCCCATCAGGAGGTGAAACTCGGGAGAGTTTTGACCGATCTCGACCAAATGGCTTAACGCCCGCTGCTCCAGATCGGCGCGCCCCGCTTTGTTCGCCGCGATGCCGAGCACGTAAAGGTAGTTCAACTGGGTGGAAGCCTGTGACCAGAGCGGTTCGAGCGTGGTTGCGGCATCGGCATAGCGCTCGACGAAGAAGTAACACAGGCCTAGCAAATAGCGGGCCTGGAACGAGTCTGGAGCATCGTGCACGACCGATTCAAAGGGAGGGATGGCGTCTCGAAAATCGTTTTGGCGATAGTAGGCCAGTCCGATATTGAGCCGTATGCCCGCGATCTGCGGCGCGAGGTCTTCGGCTTTGCGCAACATTTCCAAGGCGTGCGCCCATTGCTTGCGCCGCATATAGATCACTCCCAGGTTGGCGTACGCGCCCGCTACCTGTGGACTGGTGGCAAGCACACCTCGAAACGCGTGCTCGGATTCATCGAGATTGCCGCTCTTGAGGGCCGCCTCACCCTGCTGAAAGAGGCGTTGAGGATCGACACTCTGCGCCGACGGTGCGGGGTGCGTTTTTTGCGTCTGAGCCGATTGCTCCTGCGCATGGCCGACCGGCCAGGCGGCCAGCCACAAGGAAATCAGTAAAAATCGCATGGTTGAGCTTGACACTGCTTGCACTCTCTGCTGTAGTGTCCGCCAGCAGCAACACGAATTCAAGCCATGATGACTCAAGGCAATGCGCGCCAAGGATGCAAAACTCGCGATGAAAGCTGAAACCGTCACGATTAAAGATGTGGCGAAGGAGAGTGGCTTTTCATCGACCACGGTCTCCATCGTTTTGAACAATGCTCCGCTGGCGCGCTACATTCCAGCCGTCACCAAGAAGCGGATCGAGCAGGCCGCCAAGAAGCTGGGTTACCGCCCCAATCTTTTTGCCCGTTCGCTTCGCAGCAAGCGCAGTCACACGGTTGGCGTCATGGTGTTCGACATGACCGACCCCTACTGCACCCTGGTGCTTCGAGGCATTGAGAATACGCTGTATCAGTCTTCCTACCTTCCGATTCTCACTGACGTTCACAACGAGCGCAGCCGGTTCGAGCGTTATCTGGAGATGCTGCTGGACCGACGGGTTGAGGCGCTAATCGTGCTGGCTAACTGGTTGTTCGTGGATATCGACGTTCTGGCGGATCTTGAAAAGAGCAGCATTCCGACGGCGATGATTGGCCGTGAGTTGCGAACCGACTCCATCAGTTCCGTCATGGTGGACAACGAACTCGGGGCGCACGCCGCTCTTGAGCATCTTCACGCGCTGGGACATCGCAAGATTGCCTTCATCCGAGGGCCGAAAACTCTGGCGGATAGCGCTCCGCGATGGAAGGGAATTCGGTCTTTTGCAAAGTCCAGCGGGCTGGAATTGGATTCCCGGTTGATTGTCGACCTGCCGGAATCCCGGGATCCGATCTCAAGTTTTGAAGCGGGCTACAAATTAACTGAGGACCTGCTCAAACAGAAGCGGCCGTTCACCGCGCTGGTGGCCTTCGACGACATGACCGCGTTTGGAGCGATACGGGCCCTCGCGAAAGCCGGGTTGCGGGTTCCGGAACACTGTTCGGTCATCGGTTTCGATGACGTAGCCGCTTCCAGCCTGTACACGCCCTCCCTGACCACCGTGCGTCAACCCATGGAAGTCATGGGGACGATGGCGGTCAGTATCGTTGTCGAGGGGATCAATGCGGTTCAGGAAAAACGGGAAGTCCCGGCGGTACACCGCAAAGTCGCGCCCGAACTCGCGGTACGGGAATCCACCCGAAGCCTGTTATAGCCTCAACAGCCCGCCTCAAGGCTGCTTTTCTGACATTTTTTTCCTTGACATGGGCGTTGGGCTAATCCACTATTAACACGTTTTAATAAGCGGATTTCGCGATTTATGGTCCAAGGGTTATGGAGTTGCCTATGAAGTCCCGTCTCCTGTGGTTTTGCGTTTTTGTGTTCACATTCTGCCTTCCGGCTGCGGTCCTGGCGCAGGATACTGCGTCAATCACCGGCGCTGTGACCGATCCTACCGGAGCAGCCATACCTGGCGCTCAGGTAACCGTCACCAGCCAGGAGCATGGCATTAAACGCACCGCTACGAGCAACACCAGCGGGGACTTCCTGTTCGCGGCCTTGCCGATCGGGTCCTACGACCTGACGGTAGCCGCACCCGGCTTCAAGAAGTTTCAGGCGGCCGGCATCATCTTGCGTGTTGCTCAGAAAGCCCGCGTCGATGTGGCGATGCAAGTAGGGGGTGCCAGCACAGAGGTGACCGTCCAGGGCGCAAATGTGGCGCAGGTGGAGACTCAGTCTTCCGACCTGGGCGGCACAGTCACCGGGAAGGAGATTAGCCAACTCGAACTGAACGGCCGAAATTTTACGCAACTCATCACTCTGGTGCCTGGCGTAAGCAATCAGACCGGGCAAGATGAAGCGGGAGTGGGTGTTTCGGGCAACGTTTCGTTCAGCGTCAATGGCGGCCGAACCGAGTACAACAACTGGGAAATGGATGGCGGCGACGCCATGGATAACGGCAGCAACACCACGCTGAACGTTTATCCCAGTATTGACGCGATTGCAGAGTTCAAGGTCCTCACTTCAAACTACGGTGCCCAGTACGGCCGCAATGGTTCGGGCACAGTCGAAGTTGAGACCAAGTCCGGCACCAGCAGCTTTCACGGCGATTTGTACGAATTCGTGCGCAATGACTTTTTCAACGCTACGCCAGAGTTTCAGACTGCGCCTCCGGCTTACAAGAAAAACGACTTTGGTTTCACCATCGGCGGGCCGGTGTACATTCCTGGACACTACAACACGAGCAAGCAGAAAACGTTTTTTTTCTGGTCGGAAGAGTGGCGCCGCGAGATTGTCCCGGCAACCGGGTTTTTCAGCGTCACTACTGTTCCCACGCTGCCCGAGCGAACCGGGAATTTCAGTGATGTGTGTCCGCCCGCCGGCTCGGCGGTCGATACTACCAACTTTCCCAACTGTCCGGTCAATCCCCAGTCGGGCGGCTATTTCCCGAACAACCAGGTTCCGATCGCAGAACCTACAGTTACGAATGGTCTCCTGGCCATGATTCCTAATCCGAATTCTGGTCCGAACAGCTGGTTTGCCACTCCGTCGCTGCCCACACACTGGCGAGAGGAATTGTTTCGCGTTGACCAGAACATCAATGACAAGGTGCGGGCCACTTTTCGCTACATCCATGACTCGTGGAACCAGGACTATCCCGTACCCTTGTGGACCAGCGGCACCAGCTTTCCCACGGTTCAAACCAACTTCAACGGCCCCGGCGTCAGCATGGTGGCGCGGGTCACGGCAGCTGCTTCGCCGACTCTGCTGAATGAATTTGTTGCCAGCTATACCACGGACCACATCAGCACGAGCTTGATCGGGCCCTGGCAGCGGCCAGCGGGATTTCCCCCGATTGGAATCTACAACAACGGTTTTGGCGGGAAGGTGCCCGGCATTAGCCTGTCGGGCGGACAGTACAATTTTGCCGAAGATCCGGGCTATGTTCCGAATGGTCCTCTGAACTCAAATCCGACTTTCACCTTCCGTGATAACGTCAGCAAGAGCGTCGGCAGGCACAATCTGCAGTTCGGGATCTATGCGGTTTTCGCTCACAAGAATGAGATCCCGCAGCCGTCTTTTGGCGTGAATGGCTTCTTGCAATTCACCCCCAATAGTCCGGTTACGACCGGGAATCCGTTTGCCGATCTGCTTCTGGGAAATGTTGATACCTTCACCCAGGAACAAGCCGCACTCAAGATGCATGAGCAATACAAAATCTTCGAACCTTATTTTCAGGATGATTGGCACGTTACCTCGCGCCTGACCCTGAATATGGGGTTACGCATGAGCTTTTTCGGAACTTACTCGGAAAAGAACAATCTGGCTTGGAATTTTGATCCGTCACGCTACGTTCCGGGCGCGAGCAGCGTGGACCCCAACACCGGTCTTGTCATAGGCAATCCGTTCAACGGATGGGTAGATTGCGGGGTTACGCAGGGAGTTCCGGCCGGCTGCATGACCAACCACTGGTGGAATCCAGCGCCCCGCATTGGCTTTGCATTCGACCCGCTGGGTAACGGGAAGTGGGCCATCCGCGGAGGTTACGGCATCTTTTTTGAGCACACGAACGGCAACGAGGCCAACACCGAGTCGCTCGAGCAGTACAACATCAACACCCAGACCACCAGCGTGGTGAATGTGGCGGGATATGCCAACCTCAATCCCAGTCTTCTGGGCGGGGGTACGACTCCACTTTCTTTCGTGTCGATTCCGAGCAAAGCTACCTGGCCCTACATGCAGCAGTGGCATCTCGACGTGCAGCACGATTTGGGCAAGAACACGGTTGCGAACCTCGCCTACGTGGGGAGCGGCGGAGTGCATCTGACGCGTTCGTATGAGTACAACCAGATGCATTCGGTTCCAGCCGGCGAAAACCCGTATTCGCCCGGCCAGTTGATTACGGCGTTCGACTGCAGTTGGGGTCCAGGCAACAGCCAGCCGAATGTTGCCCTTGATGCCTACGGCGTTCCCACGAACGCGGTGACTTCTTATGGCACACCTATCCCGTACAATGCCGCCGCACCTGGCGGAGTTCCATCCGGTGCGGCTGTCAATCTTTTCGTTGCCTGTGGCAATAACGCCAATCCGTTTTTGCCTTACGCGGGAATCGGAAGCATTACCCGGAAAGATCTGACCGGATCTTCAAACTACAATGCCCTGCAGGTCTCTTTGCGCCACAGCATCGGGGGCCTGCAACTTAACGCGGCTTACACTTATAGCCACTCGATTGACGATTCTTCCGACTACAACGACTCGGGCTTCGTCGACAGCTACAGCCTGAACGCCTATCGCGCCAGTTCAAACTTCGATGAGCGGCACATCATTAACATTGGCTATGTCTACGATCTGCCTTTCTTCAAGGAGAAGGGTCTTGCCAACAGGTTTCTCGGAGGATGGCAATGGTCAGGCATCACGGATATCGAGAGCGGGGCGCCGTTCAGTCTCTATAACCAGGGCTGCAATCCCTGCAACAGCAGCGTGAATGGTTCGCCGACCAACATCCCGACGGACAATGCCGGAGTTTCCAACTCATTTGCGAGTGCCGGATCCTACCCCGATGTCGTGGGCAATCCGAGTGCTGGGATACCACCACTCCCGCCAGGGAACCCGGCTTTGGTCTATAACCCCGCCGCGTTCGTCGCTCCCACGGGTCTTACTTTCGGCAATGCGGGAAGAAACAATCTGCGGAATCCGTGGCGCACCAACTTTGACATGGCCCTGCTGAAGCACATCGCCGTGACCGAAAGCAAATACTTCGAGTTCCGCGCCGAAGCCTTCAACGTATTCAACCACAGAGAGTATGCGTGGCTGGGTGGTGACGCGGGCTCTGCCGCGGACAACGCGAATGGCTCGGGAATCACGACGGCAAACTCTGCGGGCTGCTATGGCGGAAGCAACAGCTCCGCAGGTGATGCGAGCTGTCTCGGGAACGGACTTCTTCAGCCCAACGCAGCTCACAACCCCCGTATCCTGCAGTTTGCGCTGAAGTTTATTTTCTGAGTGAAGGTGTAGAGTCGTTCCTCCGCCTGGCCTCCCGTGAGGCCAGGATTTTTTTGGAATCAATAAGAGGGCAAAAATCCTTACCCCACGTGCGCGTGGTGACGGCAAGAACTCACCGCGGCGAATGCCTGCCCCAGATCGGCGATTAAATCGTCGGCATTCTCGATTCCTACGGACACCCGGATCAGGCCATCGCTTACTCCCATCTTCTTGCGCTGCTCCTCGGAGATCATCGCGTGGGAGCTGTAGCGTGGAAGGGTAACCAAGGAGTCTACTCCACCCAGGCTAACTGCAAGCGTGAACAGACGCAGCGATTCAACCAGTCGCCGGGCATCGTCGGCCGAACCCTCCATCTCAAAGCTCAACATGCCGCCGCCGCCGCGCATCTGCTTTACCGCCAGTTCGTACTGCGAGTGGCTTTCAAGGAAAGGATAGTAAACCTGCCGCACGCCCGCATGTCCGGACAAGAATCTGGCGATCCGCAGGGCGTTTTCGTTTTGCCTCTGCACCCGAACCGCCAGCGTCTTAATGCCGCGCAGCAATAGCCATGCCGCATGCGGGTCCATGACGACGCCCAGGGTTGTGCGAGTGTCGTGAATTCGCTCAATCAGATCAAGACGGCCCGCCAACACGCCACAGATGAGGTCCGAGTGGCCTCCGAAATACTTGGTTCCAGAATGAATTACGAGATCAACGCCAAACTCGATGGGGCGCTGATTGATGGGTGTAGCGAAGGTGCTGTCGATCATCGTGATCAGATCGTGCTGCTTCGCTAACGCGACGGCCTTATGAAGATCGACGATCTTAAGCGTGGGATTGGTTGGCGATTCGAGGTACAGCAACCGCGTGGTGGGACGCATTGCTCGCGCGTACTCGCCGAACTCGTTGCTATCTACGAAGGTCGTCTCGACCCCGAGCTTGGGCAGCCAGGCGCTCAGAAACTTCGTCGTCCCTCCGTAGATGTCGCGCTGGGCAACGATGTGGTCCCCGCTCTTGACCAGCGCCATCACCGCAGTTGTAACCGCTCCCATGCCCGAAGCAAACAGCAGGGCCCGATCCGCTCCCTCGAGTTCTGCAATCGCGCCTTCAGCAACACTAACGGTGGGATTGCCGTAGCGGGTGTAGAACGTGTCGCTACTCGAGCATTCGATCGCGGCCGCAACATCGGCAGATTCGAACGTTGAGGTTTGGTAAATGGGCGTTGCCAGCGGGCCATTCTTCCTGCCCAGGTCGGTGCCCCCGCGCACGGCTTCTGTCTCCGGGCGGTATTGGTGTGGCTTCATCGTCCCTCCGTTAGTTCGGGCCGTCACCGAATCGCTCTCGGCGGGCCGTTGAGTAAGACTAGCGCCCGCGGTGAAAGTGAGCAAGAGTACAGTGAGCAACGGTCGCACCCGATGCAGTCCGGCCGACGTGCCTTTATAATTCCAACCTTATGGATACAGGTCTGAAGAACCGGGTTGCGATCGTGGCGGCTTCCAGCCAGGGGATCGGTCGCGCCACGGCAGAGGCTTTCGCTGCTGAGGGATGCCGGGTCGCGATGTGCGCCCGCAAGCCTCAAACGCTGCGGGCGGCTGCGGAGCGCATCGAGCAGCAATACCGCGTCGAAATATTTGCCCAGGCCCTAGACGTAACCGACGCAGAGGCAGTGCATCGGTTTGTCGATGCGGTGGTTTCGAAATTTGGCAGCGTGGACGTTTGCGTCACCAACGCCGGAGGCCCGCCGGCGAAAGGGTTCCTTGCGGCCAGTCTCGAGGAATGGCGCAAAGCGGTGGATGCCAATTTTATGAGCACGGTCTACTTCGCACGCGAAGTGATCCCCCACATGCAGCGCCAGCAATGGGGGCGGATCATCACTATTACCTCCATCACCACGAAGCAGCCAGTGGCGGACCTGGTGCTTTCCAACGCGGTTCGAGCCGCGGTAGTTGGCCTGGTGAAGAGTCTCGCCAACGAATTCGGCAAAGATGGCATACTCGTAAACAACGTAGGGCCGGGCTACACCGCCACCGACCGGCTAAAAGAATTGGCGAAAACCCGGTCTGCATCTTCGGGAAAGAGTGAGAAGGAAATCTCTGAAGGATGGAGTGCGGATGCGCCGCTGAAGCGTCTCGGGGAGCCACGCGAGGTTGCAGACGCGATCGTGTGGCTGGCCTCTGAGCGTGCGTCGTATGTGACGGGACAGACCGTGCTCGTGGACGGCGGCCTGTACAAGGGGCTGTAAGCTGTACATGGAGGACACGCCTCTGGCGCGTCCAGCCGGGCGGGACACCCGGACTCCATCGCGAAGAGAATTTCTGGAAAGGTAAGCAATGCGACCGCTAGCATCTCGAATGGCAGTGATGACGGGCGAGGGTGCGCTGTCCGTTTATGCGCGCGCCAAGGAACTGGAGCGCGAAGGCCGTTCCATCATTCATCTCGAACTCGGCGAGCCGGACTTCCACCCGGCAGCAGCCGTGAATGACGCACTTAAACGAGCGTTAGACGAAGGCAAGGACCGCTATTGCGCAGTCGCTGGCGTTCTGGCCTTACGTGAGGCGATCGCCACCTATCTTCACGACACGCGTCGCGTGAAAGTCTCTCCGGATAATATTGTGATTGCGCCCGGCTGCAAACTCGCCCTCTTCATGGCAATGATGGCGCTGATCGATCCCGGCGATGAAGTGTTGTACCCGGACCCGGGCTTTCCTGGCTATTCTTCCATCACCCTCGGGCTGGGCGGTGTCCCTGTACCGTTTGAACTTTCGGAACGCAATCAGTTCCAGCCTGATCCTGACGAAATCGCTACGAAGATTACACCTCGTACCAAAATTGTGATCACGAACTCTCCGGGCAATCCGACCGGTACCGTCTACACCGACGAAGTGCAGCGGCGGTTGGCGGAACTCGCGGTAAAACATGATCTGCTCGTGCTCTCGGACGAAATCTATGCTCGGATCATTTACGGTGGCGTATACGTTTCGATGATGAACTATGCGGAGATGGAGGAGCGCACGCTGATCATCGACGGCTTCTCCAAGAGCTTTGCCATGACGGGATGGCGCCTGGGATACACCGTTGCCCCGGCACCCATCGTTCCAGCTTTGCAGATGCTGGCGGTGAACAGCTACACGTGTGTTGCCGAATTCAGCCAGTATGCTGCGATCGAGGCCCTTAGGGATCGAGAAGGCACAACTCCCCACATGGTCCGCGAGTTCACCAAGCGCCGCCAGCAGTTCGTACGCGACCTGAATCGTGTTCCGGGATTCCGCTGTTCTTCCCCGGAAGGGGCGTTTTATGCCTGGGTGAACATTGCAGAGACAGGAATGAGTGCAGAAGAACTCTGCCGCATTATGCTGGAAGAGGCTGGCGTCGCGGCGATTCCCGGTGCAGCCTTCGGATCGGCTGGCGCCAGTTTCATCCGCTTCTCGTTCGCATCCTCGACCGCAACATTGCAGGAAGCCGTGGAGCGGATTCTCCGGGCTTCTGTGACTTGGCAAGGAACCGTCGCCGTGCGGTAACGGTTAGAGCAAGATGATCATCGAGTTTTACGACGAAACGGAACCTTCATGAGTCGAATCGCCCAAACGTGGCTGTGTCTGCTCGCGCTGACAACACTGTCCGCGGGGCAGGCGCGCCCTCTACCCGGACCCGACGTGCAGCAAATCTATCAACGGCTGCTGCCTCAGATCGAGAAGATCCCCATCTTTGATCATCACGCGCATCCCGGGTTCTCCGACGATCCTGACGTCGATGCTATGGCTGCGCCTCCCGGAAGCCTGGCGCTTCGAGAACGTGACACCAACCCCGAACTTGTCGCCGGCGCGAAAGCGCTCTTCGGGTATCCCTACGATGACCTCTCGTCTGAGCACGCCAAATGGCTGGTGCAGAAAAAGGCAGAGCTCAAGAAGCAACGGGGCAATGCTTATTTTTCCGACATTCTCGACAAGTTGAACATCGAGCAGGGAGTCGCGAACCGCGCGATGATGGCCGATTATCTCGATCCCAAACGGTTTGTATGGGTATTCTTTGCAGATTCGTTCATGTGGCCATTCGACAATCAGCGGGAGCGTTCCCGCAACGCCGACGAGGAGGTCTACATTCCGCTGCAGGACAAGATGCTGCGTCGCTGGATGCAGCAGGAGGGCCTGAGCAAGTTGCCAGCGGATTTTGCGGAGTATCTGAAGTTCGTGAGCCGGACTCTCGAAGACAATCAGAAGAAGGGCGCTATCGCCATGAAGTTCGAGGTAGCATATTTCCGCTCAACTAAATTCGGCGATCCTGACCGTGAGGACGCACAGGATATTTATCAGCGCTTCGTTTCCGGCGGAATTCCCAGCAAGGACGAATACCGCACCTTTCAGGACTTCATGTTCCGTTACCTGATTCGCGAAGGCGGCCGGCTTCATCTTCCCGTCCACGTTCACTCCGCCGTTGGCATCGGCGATTACTTCAACCTCTCCGAGAGCAACATCCTGAACCTGGAAAATATTCTGCGCGATCCGCGCTATTCGAATGTCACATTTGTGATGATCCACGGCGGATATCCCTACGATCGCCAGGCCATCTGGCTGGCCTCCGCAAAGAACGTGTACCTGGATTCATCGGAGACCGAAATTCTGCTTTATCCCTCCGAGTTCAAGAACGTACTCAAGCAGTGGCTGGAGACTTTCCCTGAAAAGATTACTTTTGGTACCGACTCCTTCCCTTACAACGACGTTCTGGGTGCGGAGGAGAGCTACTGGCTGGGAGTGCAGTCGTCGCGCGCCGCGCTGGCCGCGGCGTTGGCGGAGATGATTTCAACGGGCGAAGTGAGCGAAGCTCAGGCGCTGCAGATGGCGCGCGGTTATTTACATGACAATGCAGTCGGACTCTACGCGGGGAAGGTGCACTAATGGCGAAGACGAAGCGAGCGAAGAAGGTAACTCCAAAGGCCAAGAAACCGCGGCGGGCAACGAAGCGAGCCGCCCAGAAGATTGAACTGAAGCATATTCCGTGGAACTCGGTTGAACTTGAAGATCTGAATCCGCTCCTGCAACGCCATTTCGTCGTCGGACAGAACGTGATGTTGGCACGCGTCCTCTTGAAGAAGGGCTGCATCGTGCCCGAACACAGCCACCACAACGAGCAGATTACCTATATTCTGGAAGGAGCATTGAAGTTTTGGATTGACGGCAAAGAACTCGTAGTCAATGCTGGCGAAGTGCTGGTTATTCCTCCGCACATGCCGCACAAAGCGGAAGCGGTGGAGGATACCGTCGATCTCGATATATTCAATCCCCCGCGCGCTGATTGGATTAATAAGACCGACCAATACTTGCGCGGTGGGAAGTAGATTGCCCTGGACAATATTTCCCTGACCTCAACCCGGATGACCGAAAACACCTCACCCGAGTCCAATCGCGCCGAACTGCGGTGCATTGGCTGCGGCGTGGTGTGTGCAAAAGCCGCGCCGAACTTTCGCTGCGCCAGTTGCGGCGACCTGCTGGAAATCGTTTATCCCGGTTGGAGCACGGGAATCGATAACGGCGCGCTCAGGGCTCTCTGGCGCCAGCGCCGGACCTCGAGACTTCCGGTCGACGAAAGCGGCGTTTGGCGTTTCCGTGAACTCCTGCCCGGCTTCAACGACAGCCAACAGATCATCACGCTGCGCGAGGGGAACAGTCCTTTGTATGAGCTGCCGCGCTGTGCACGTATTGCGGGTCTGCGTCAGCTTTTTGCCAAGCATCAGGGCATGAACCCCACCGGGTCATTCAAGGACACAGGGATGACGATGGCGGCGTCAGTCGCGCGGCGGGAAGGATTTCGCTGGGTAGCCTGCGCTTCGACCGGCAACACATCCGCTTCGATGGCGGCCTATGCCGCGCGTGGTGGAATGCGCAGTCTGGTACTGATTCCTGAGGGCAAGGTCTCATGGGGCAAACTTTCTCAGGCACTCGACTATGGCGCCGTGACCTGCCAGATGAGAACCGATTTCGATGGCTGCATGCGCGTGTTGAACGAGGTTGTGCAGCGGATGCCGGTGTACCTGTTGAACTCCATCAATCCGTATCGGCTCGAGGGACAGAAGACGGCCGCGATTGAACTGATGGAGCAATTCGATTGGCAATTGCCCGATCACGTCATTGTTCCGGGTGGCAACCTGGGAAATTCCTCAGCGCTAGGGAAGGCATTCCTCGAAATGAAGCAACTCGGATTCATCTCGACATTGCCAAGAATCTCGATCGTTCAGGCCGCCGGGGCCAACCCGTTGGTGCGGACGATGCGCGAAAATGGCGGAAAGAAATTGATCTCCGTACAGGCTGAGACTGCTGCTAGCGCTATCCGCATCGGAAGTCCCGCCTCTTGGAAAAAGGCAGTAGGGGTATTGCAGACGACCGGAGGTGCTGTCGAGCAAGTTAGCGAAGTTGAGATCGCTTTGGCTAAAGCAGAAATCGGCGCGGATGGCATCGGCTGTGAACCGGCCTCCGCGGTGACCCACGCCGGACTCAAGAAGTTGGTGAAGCAAGGTTTCGTCAAGTCAGGAGACAGCGTGGTTCTCATCTTGACCGGGCACTTGCTGAAAGATCCCGAGTTCACCTTGAAATTTCATCGCGGCGATCTCTTCGCGGGTACGGAAAGAGAAAAAGAAGCTGGTATTCTTAAGCGTCAGCAGCGCGCACCCATCGTCCTGGACGCCACGGTAGACGACGTCATTCGAACCTTGAAAGAAGCGGACGACCGGCTGGATTCATAGCACGCAACCTCTCAACAGGATTGTAGACGTTGCTCGCAAGATCGTTTTATCCCATGACTGCTCAACCTGCCAAGACACGGCCCAAGCCACAATCCGTCGAGATTGTTCTCCCTGCGACTTCCGCGAATCTCGGTCCGGCCTTTGATGCCGCCGCGCTGGCCTTCGCAATGTTCCTCAAAGTCCGAGCAAAGTCCGCAAACGAATTCTCGCTCACGGCGCGTGGGCGGGACCGCGAAATCTGTGCTCAAATCGAAAACCATCTAATCGTGACGACTTATCGGGAGGTGCTGCAGGCGGAGAGAAAGCCGGTGAAACCGCTTGCCCTCCACATCGACAACCAGATTCCCGTCGGCAAAGGATGCGGATCGTCCGCGGCAGCGCGGCTGGTGGGAATTGCCCTGGCAGCGCACTTTGGCGGATTACGCTGGAGCGACAACCGTATCGTCTACGAAGCGGCTCGCCGCGAGAATCACCCTGACAACGCCGCCGCGTGCTGGATGGGCGGTTTAGCGATTGCGCGAATCGCTGCCAGCGGCGAAATGCAAATCGCAAACGTAAGGCCAAAAGGGAAGTGGCCGCTGTTGCTCGCAGTCCCCAGTCAGAGCCTTTCTACGGAGGATGCGCGCCGGGTTTTACCGAATCAATATTCCCGTGCTGATGCTGTGGCCAACATCCAGAATTCGATGCTTCTTTTGGCGGCGTTTCTTCAGGGACGGAAAGACCTGCTCGCTTCCGCGCTGCAAGATCGGATCCACCAGCCCTACCGCGCATCGCTGTGTCCTCTACTTCCGGCTTTGCAGAAACTGACCGGGGCTCGCGGAATACTGGGTTGTGCTTTGAGCGGGGCTGGACCTTCCGTACTGGTCTTTCTGGATCCGAAATCGAGTGCGAATCAGGCCAGGATTCGGGTGCGCGACCACCTGCGCGCCCACGGACTCAACCCGGAATTAGTCCATACGGAGATCAAGGCGCGAGGGGTAAGCCAGAGGATCCGCTGAGGAGCCCGCGGAGAGCATGAGCGGTCCTTAACGACGCTGATTTTCGTCCGGTGTCGGCGGTTGCTCCACCGTCCCGATGCTGGACAGATGCTGCTGAAAACTCAGATAAGGTTCGCGGGCGAACCGGTCGGGGTAAGAACTGAGTGCCTGGAGAAAACTGGCTATTTCCTGTTGGACCTCTTGTTCCCGTACAGCTTCAGAAACCCGTAAATCTGTCGGGTGATGCGTTTTAATCTTCATCTACTTCTCCCTACTAACGGCCGGGCCTGCATGGCCCCCCCCCTGGAGACGCACCGCTCCCGTTCAACGGGCTCAGTCCGCCTCGCAAAATTCCTTCCGCGAAAGGGGGAAGCTGAGAGTATTTCTCATTCTTGGACGTGTAAATAGCACTTTCGTGCCATATGGGAATCACCGACGGCGGGCATAGGAAAGACCGGACGAACTCCAGGCCGAGCACTCCACGCCCGGTTCCGTCAACTTCGGCTCGCCGGGGGAACGATGGCATTCATCCGCAAATATTCCACCATTTGCCCGTAGTGGTCGAAGCAATGCCCCACGATTAAAGTGGCCATTCCCAATCGCGTGACCATGTTCTCGCCAAAGGGACTCTTGATGGGACTCAGCAGATTCCCTTCATTAATCGTGCCTGCGGCTTTATGGACATAGGCAAAGGAATCCTTGAGGAATTTCACAATATCCGCCTTGGTCTTCACTGAATCGGGGCCGTTCTCGCCACCCAGTTCGATGGGCGGTTTTTCCTCAAGAATGGCCGCACCGATCATGTAGTTGACTGCGGCTACGTGCTTCACCTGTTGAGCGAAGGTGCGCACGCCTTTGAATTCGCCGTTTGTGGGCGCAAATGAATATTTATCTTCGGGCATGGCGTCGGCAGCCGAAACGAATTCGTTCTCCACGCCGGTTACGCCGCGATCCAACACTTGAGCGATCGTTCGATGCTCCGCGGGCTTAGCATCCTGCCCGAGAGCGAGAGCGCTGCCAACCAGCAGAAGCATAGACGCAAACAGCCACTTCATCTTGTTCATGAGAAATCTCCTGTAGGAAATCGTAGAATCCCAGCTTTGGGTCAGTCTCGCACCACGGACGGCGCGTACTGCAGTTCCTGCGACGACAGCGGATAGCGTCGCACACTCACCAGTCCAAGTACAAGAGCGATTGCTGAGCATAGAAATGCGGTTGGAATTCCAACGCGGCTGGCCAGGGCTCCCCAAAGAGCGCTGCCGATCGCCATTCCTCCCTGCAGCACCAGCAGGTATAAGGATAGCGCTCTCGCCCGCAGAAACGAAGGCGACATGGTCTGCGCGGCGACATTGAGACACGCCAGGATTCCGATCCACGCCGTTCCGCTGGTGAACAACACAAGTTCCAGCCAGCCGAAAGTTTGTACTCGTCCGGCGGCGAATGTCATGGCCGCAAACACCAGGATCGCGATGGTTACAACTCCGTCCACCGAGAGCGTACTCCGCAGTCGAGGCAGCGCTGCCGCGCCCGCCAACGCGCCCAGCCCGAACGACCCGAGCAGCAGGCCGTAGCCGGTGGCCCCGTGTGGACGCGCAACAATCGGGAGCAGAGCCAGCAGCGAACTCGCTGCCAAACTAAACGCGCCAGTGCGGATCAATACACAGCGTACGACCGAGGCGTCGCGCCCATATCGCAAGCCAGCGAGGATGGCATCGGTGACACGTCCCTTTTCCATATTGTCGAAGCGGGGACGCTTCCAGCGATAAAGAAAGAAGATGACACCGAAAAACGAAGCCGCATTCAACAGAAAAGCCACGCCGGAACCGGCAATTGCAATCACAATGCCACCGAGCGCCGGTCCCACGGAGCGAGCTACATTGAACCCCACCGAGTTCAAAGCGACTGCAGGCGCGTGCTGTTGCGAAGAGACTATTTCCGGCGTGATGGCCTGCCATGCGGGATCGTTCATTACCGCACCCAGCCCCAGGACAAATGTGAACAGCAGCAGAATCCATGGCGTGATGTGGCCCAGCAGCGTGAAGACTCCGAGCAGAGCAGCGGCCACCACCATCCATCCCTGCGTGATCAGCAGGAATCTCCGCCGGTCCACCATGTCCGCCAGCGCTCCAGCGGGAAGGATGACCAGGAAAACCGGAAGCGTCGTCGCCGCCTGCACCAGGCCCACCATCAACGGAGACATTGTGAGCTGAGTCATCAGCCACCCAGCGCCCACGTTCTGCATCCAGGTTCCGGTGTACGAGATCACCGCTGCCACCCAAAGCGAGCGAAAGAGAGGCTCACCTAACGGGGCCCACGCCGAACCGTTCACTGTTCTTGGCAGATGCGCCGGCATTTTCACTGCCTCGGCCATGTCAGTTACTCACAATCCTCTCTGTTGTCGGAATGTGCTTTGCGAATGGCCACTCCTCATGACGCCACGCACGCAGGAAATATATGGTGACGCCGCTAATCAGGATCAGCGCGGCATAGCGAATCTGGGTGAGTGAATTTGTGCGCGCGACAAGTACGAATAAGAATCCGACCGAAGCAGCCAGGGCTGGCAGCGGATAAAGCCACATGCGGAACGGACGAGGCAGATCGGGGCGGCGAATGCGCAACACGATCAGGCCAATCGCCTGCACCAGGAATTGCAAGGTAATACGGATCACCACCAGCCCGGCGATTACGTCCGCCAGCGATAAGAAACAAAACAGGGCTGCGACTGCAGCCAGCGCGAGCAGCGACACATAGGGGAACCGGCCATCCATGTGCACGCGGGCGAACGCTTTGAAATAATTTCCGTCGAGCGCGGCCGCGTAGGGTACCCGCGAATATCCCAGCATCAACGAGAAAACCGAGGCGAACGCGGTCCACATGACCAGTGCAGTCGCAAGATTCGCAGCCCACGACCCGTAAATCCTCTGCATGAAAATCGATACCACATACAAGCCACGATTGTCTGGACCCGCCTGGATCTCCCGCCACGGCACCACGCCCAGGATGCTGATGTTCATCACCACATATAGACATCCCACTAAAAAAATGGATAGCAGGATCGCTCGCGGGATCGTTTTTGCCGGCTCTTTCACCTCATCGCCCAAAAAGGCGACGTTGTAATATCCCCAGTAATCATAGGTAGCAACGAGCATTGCCGATCCCAACCCGAGAAAGAAATTGCGCGATAGGGTGAAGGCCCCCGGCGGAAAACTGAAAGCCCGGGAAGCATCGAAATGGCCGAACCCGGCAATAATGATCCAGAACATCGTCCCGATTACGCCTGCCAGCAGCAACTTCGAAATCCACCCAATGCTGGTGATCTTCCGGTATAAAAGCACCGTGGCTAGAGCAACCATGCCAATCGCGACAAACGTTGCACCGGAAATTAGCCAGTGCAGTTGTAACCTGCCCAGCAGCGGTAAAGGCACGCTCCAGTGACGGGCGACGTATTCCTTTTCCAGTCCGGGCCAGAAGTACGAAGCGTAGCCAGCAAGGCCAATCGAACCCGACGCGATCGAGAGTGGCGCACTGAAGGACAATTGCCAGACGAATAGGAACGAAATCAGTCGGCCCAGGCGGTTTGGTCCATAAATCTCGCGCAAGTAACTGTAAGAACCACCGGACTGCGGCATGGCTGCGCCTAGTTCTGCCCACACCAGACCATCGCACATGGCAAAGATCGCACCAAGAATCCAGCCCAGCATCGCCTGGGGCCCACCCATAGCGCTCACCATCAGCGGAATGGTGATGAACGGCCCCACGCCGATCATGTCAATCATGTTGAGCGCAGTCGCGCTGCCGAGGCCCACCCCGCGAATCAGGTGCGGAGAACTTTGATCGGTCTGGGAGGGAGTCTGCATTCCGCGGACTACTGATTGAAACTACCTACTGAACACTTTGCCTCTCGTGTCCCGCACTCAACAAGTTCACATACAGCCGGATTGCCCCCGGCACGCCCGCCGGTAACTGGCGGAAGAAAGCGTATCCCGTGTAGATGTACGTCCCCTTCCCATACTGCGCCCGCAACAAGCCGCCCTTTTGCGGCGACTCTCCGGGATCATGAGAAGCCAGAAGCGGCTTGAAGTTGGAATCCCATTGATCCATAAAATACAGTCCGCGTTCCTGTACCCAACCGTCGAACTCTTGCTCGCTGATCTGGTTGGGATAGTGAAACACGCCATCCTCCGGAGCCAGAATTTCGACCGGGGCCTCTTCAACCGAAACCCGGGCCCGGCTCAGTTCGGCGGGATAAGGCGTGAATTTACCCTTGTTGAAATCAGCGACGCCGGTTTCATACTGTTCGACGAGCGTGCCGCCGTGATAGACAAAATCCAGCAATTTTTTATTGTTGGCTGCGAGATCCTTTTGCGTGTCGTAAGCGCGGATTCCCAAAACAATCGTCTGGTACAGGCTCAAGTCTTCGCGGGCGAGCTTATCCACTGGAATCAGAGTAATGTTCATTCCGATTTGTTTGAGCACGGTCGGAATGTCATCGCCCGCGCCCATGATGTAACCGACTTTCAAATCCCTGGGAACTTTCACATCGACGATGCTGACGCGCTGCAGCGCAGGTTGGTAATAGTAAAAGCTGTCGAGATCTTCCCGGGTGACCAAGCTGTAACCCTCGCTGTAGTCCGCTCCGCCCGACTCGAGAACAGCGCGGATTTTCGCTCTGCCTTCCTTTAAGCTGGCTGGAAATATTGTGAATTCGAACTCTTGCTTCTCGCCACGGTTGTGGAACTCCATGGCTAACATCGCGGGCTTGACGCCCCAACCGGCGGGCACTTCCAGATGAAGGATCCCTTTGACTGCCCCGGACAAATTGCTCGAAACTCCGACTCTCACCTGGCGTTCCCCATCGCCTTCGATGGGAATCACTTGCTGCCCCGGTTCGAGCATGACGGAGAACGCCGGGACGATCGCTAGGGTTCGCTTACGCTCCGCCCCTTTGTCATCCACGAACGATGCGACCACCGGAGAAGAGATCTCAATCTCCGGTCCGTCGGATCCTCCCATTTTGTGCGTCCCACCGAAGAGGGTTAGGTCGTGTGCTGAATGATGAGTGTGGTACTGGACAATCGCGTGGAACGGAGGCGGTGGGAAGGGAAGAGTCACATACCGATCATCATCGACTGTGTTGATGCTGTCGATCTCCGGGTCATCGCGATGCCAGTAGGGGCGGGTGTAGAAATGATTTTCAGCGGCGTCAGCAGGAATCTGCACCACGAAGTTGGCATACTGATCTCCGCCTGCAGCGACGACCAGGACACCTTCCTGATCAATCTGCTTTGTCCATCCTTGCGGCGCATCGAGCCGCACCCCGTCCAGGATTAACTTGTAGTTTGAGCCATTGTGAAACTTCAACCTGACCAGAAACTTCTGGCCGGGGGAAACGGTGGTGAACGCTTCCTCCTCCTGCGGCAAGCCGGTGCCGGCACTCTTCGGAGGGACCGAGGCTTCCACTGAAATCTGCATTGCCAGGTTGAGTGCCGCCTGCATCTGTTGCTGCTTCTCACGAAGTCTGTTTAACAAGTCCCCTTTCATTGGAGAATTGATCTCGCTACCGTTTAGGCGGCTGGTAAGCGAGTCCAGTTGCTGCAAAGCGATAATCAGCGGTCCCGCCGCCTCGCTCATTTCCTTTTCGCTTCGTTGAGTGGCATCCTGGATGTGATTTGCAATCTCTGACAGTTCCGGCCGCAACCACGGAACTTTCGATTCTTCCGCTCCTAATCGTGATGCGAGACCCGGCAGAGTCCTGTCTATTCCATCCCACAAATCCTGCTCATGACCATCTTTATCCGTCGTCGACGGAAGAACTGAATCCACCAGCTTGTAGTAGGTGTAACGAGGTCCAGGGTCCACCGAAAAGGCTCCCACACCCTGAGAAAGCTGATGCCGCAATCCCTCCACGGCAAACTGGGCGTATGAAATGCCCAGCCGGGGACTTGGCTCGCCAGTATTCAGCCTGACCGTGTAGTTTTCCGCCGGACAGGTTTGCGCTCCGAATCCGCACACGTTCCCGATGTAGAGCTTCTTCGCCTGCCACGGCTGCAGACCTTTTGCGATCTGCTCCGGAAATCGATTCGGATCAGCCGCCGCACGAAATGCCTCACGCGTAAGAATCGACGAAGCCTGGTGATGGCCATGGCCGTCACGGTCGGTGCCTGAAAAGCGAGCGACCAGAACGTCGGGCCGAAACGTTCGGATCACCCGAACCATGTCTCCGAGCGCGATGTCGTGACCTTGCCACTTCTGAAATGTCTCCCCGGCATTCTTGGAAAACCCGAAATCCGCAACCCTGGTGAAGCGCTGCTCCACTCCGTAATACCGGTCCGCGCCCAGCAGTTCCAAAGTCCGCAAGACACCCAGCACGTCGAACAGGTTACTGCCGATCTTGTTCTGGCCGCCTTCGCCGCGATTCAGGGTCAGCAGCAGGACGGCCGCACCTCTTCCCCGCGATTCCAGCGTCAACATGCCGCCGTCTTCGTCATCGGGATGCGCGACGGTTTGCATCAGGCGCGCAGTTGTCCTCAACCTTAAGAGCATTTCCTGCAGTCCAGCCGAGCCCGTATTTTGCGGCAGAGGATCGGTTTGGCTTGCTGATCTAGGCGCGACCTGCGCGGCCAGGACGACGGTCAGCAGAAGAATTGAAAGAAGAACAAGAAGAAACATCGAGAAGCCGAGCCGAACGCGTTGGTGCCAGACCCCACGGTCATCGTCTGTCATAGATAAAGGATTGTTTTTCTCGCGGACGGGAAGCAATATTTTTCCTGATATCGCGCCTCGGTCATCGACTGATTGGAATAGAAAAGGGAAGGTGCAACCCACTAACCATCCTACCTGATTCACTGCGCCTGCGGGTTGCGCACGCTCTCCTGGCATTCGTGAGCAGCAGTTAGCACAGCATCGAACTCCTTGCTGCTGCGCAGTTTCGCCAGCAATGGATCAGACAACAGGGCGGAGTAGGAGCAGTAGTTTTGGTCAACCGCGGCCTTGATCATATGAAGAGCGATGTCAGGTTTTCCGCAGAACGCCATGATCGTTCCTTCGTAGTACCAACGCTCGGGATCGGGCTCGGCGAGCACCGAAGCTTCCACCTGGGCCGTGATTCTGTCCAACTCGGATGCGGGCCGCATGCCCAGGCACGCCTCCAGCAGATCGCGGTGATAGTGCTCCGCCGTCGACACGTTGTTCACGCTGTCTCGCGCTTCCGCAAGTTTCCCTTCCCGCAACAATATGAATGGAGTCGCGAAGTTGGCCCATTCTGAGCCAGCATCCAGATGAACAAAATCCATCGCGCGTTTAGTCTGGCCCAGCTCCATGAATCCCCACGCGCACGACCGCCACTGGTAGTTTCCCGGAGAAATCTCGAGCGCGATGTCACATTCGCGGGCCGATTCCTCCTGCATCCCGGCATAACGAAGAACATAGGCAAGGGTAAAATGAGCCTGGCCGCTCTCTGGACGGCTCTTAATCAGGGCCTCGGCTGCCGCGTAGGCCTTGGTCAACTCGCCTCTCTCCACGCGGTTGGTGATCAGCTGGCTCGCGGCCACCAGTCGGTTGGGATCAAGCGCGACGGCACGTTCAGACGCTTGATTGGACCGCTGGAACATCTTCTCTCCGCCGTCGGAATAGTCGGCGTCGTAATAGGAACGCAGACCAAGTTCCTCCCATGCAGGAGCATAGTTCGGATCGGTTTCCACAACATGCTCCAGCACCGCGATCGCATCCTTGTTCGGGCCAGCATCATGAGGCAGCGCCAGGCTATGCAGGTAAAGGTCGTACGCTTCCTGACTCTTGGGCCGGGTGCCGGTATCCAGATACGTGCCTGCCGCGCCCAGAATCGGCAATAAGCCTTGGCGAACCTGACCGGCAAGCTTCTCCTGCAAGGCGATCAAGTCCTCGCTGGACGCCGTGAAATTTGTCTGCCACAACATCCGGTTGCTTTTCGTTTCCGTGGCTTCCAGCGTTACCAGTAGATGGTCTCCCTGCCGCAGGTAGTGCCCAGTCAGGACGCTCCCCACATGGAGTGCGCGGCCGACTTGCTGCGGGTCAATGTCTGGACTCACATATTTCCGCGTTACTCCGGAAGGGCGCACGTCCAACGAGCGGCTGTGGGTCAGCACATTGGAAATTTCGTCGGCCAACGCGAAGCGCAGGTAGTCGACACTAAAGTCGCCGTTCAGGTTCTGCAGCGGAAGCACCGCAATGGCGCTAACCCCCGTGCTCGCAACCGTGCTTCGATGCTTGAACCACCATGCTCCGACGGCGGCCAGCACCGCGATCAACAAGCCGGACAGACCTAGCAGCAAGTATTTCTGCCACGCACTCGAAGTCTGGAACGCATTTGTGGCCACGCGCAGCGGCGCTTCCCGGGAATTTGTTTTGACCGCGCCCGATTCCGTTTGCTTCTTCAGACGCTGGAGGTCGGCTTTCATCTGGGAAGCGGTCGCGTAGCGCTTGTCGCGGTCCTTCTCCATCGCTTTCCCGATGATGCCCTCGATCTGCGGCGGGAGAGCGGGATTCAGGCTCCGGGGTGGGGCCGGCTTGTGGTGCAGCATCGCATCCAGCGTGGTCACCACATTTGCTCCCTGAAACGGCTTCTTGCCGGTAGCCATCTCGTAGAGCACCACGCCAAAGGAAAACAGATCGCTTCGCGGGTCGAGTTCTTCGCTACGCGCCTGTTCCGGGGACATGTACACCGCCGTCCCAGGAACTACCCCGACCGCGGTGAGCGAATCCTCATACGGGGTGTCTTCGCTGGCCGCGACGCCCTGATCGCGCGACAGCTTGGCTAATCCAAAGTCCAGAATTTTGACCTGTCCGGTGTTGGTCAGAAACAGGTTTGCGGGCTTGATGTCGCGGTGAATAATGCCCTTGGCGTGAAACGCCTCCAGCGCCTCCACCACTTGCATCGCAACGTCCAGCAATTCGTCAAACTCCAGCGGCTTCCCGTGAATCCGTTGCTTCAGGCTTTCGCCTTCCAACCGCTCCATTACGATGAAGGGATGGCCGCCGTTATCGTCGATTTCGTGGATGGTGCAGACGTTCGGATGATTCAGCCGAGAAGCCGCGCGGGCTTCCCGCTCGAAGCGATCCAGCGACTTACGGTCGCCGACCATATTGTCGGGAACGAACTTCAAGGCCACGTGCCGTCCGAGGCGTACATCTTCCGCCTCATAGACCACGCCCATGCCTCCCCCCCCGATTTTTCCCAGAATGCGATAGTGGGAGACTGTCTGGCCGACCATTGGGGGCAAACCGCCGTTCGCGGTAATGTTAGGCCGCGGGTTGGCGTAGGTCAACCCCTGGCCGGGGTAATTGTACGGCGACGGCAAACGGGCTGCACCCGACCTTCAGAAGTGATGCCTCGACGATCCAGGACAAAATCGCCAAACAACTTTCTTACGTCGTGCAAGGGCCTGGGTGCGACAACTGACAGGAAATTCCCGTCAGCGCGCTGTGAGTGTCCTCACCTACTCGTCGTTGTACAATTTGAGGCTGTATTCACCCGGGAAACGCGCCCCGATACAGCGAACGCGCTTACCTTGGCATCCCATCCACATGCACACAACCATTCTCGGCGCATTTCTTGAGTTCTCTCGCACAGTGACCTCGATGTGCAGCGCCGGCATCGCGCTTATCTTGGTTGCGCTGTGGGCTGCGAAGACCGATGTCGCGCGGGCCTGCGGCCTGGACAAGATCGTAGCCTTGAGCAATTTGTTTTTCGCCGCCCCCTTGGCGGTCTTCGGCGCCCTGCATCTCGCGGCCGCTGAAGGCCTCGCACCCATGGTGCCTTCGTACATGCCGTGGAAATTGTTTTGGGCGTATTTCTTCGGCTTTGCGCTGCTGGCAGCGTCGTTGAGCATTGCCACAAAAATTCAGGTGCGCTGGTCCGGCCTGCTGTTTGGGATCGCAATGTTTCTTTTTGTGGCGATGTTGGACATCCCGGGATCTCTCGCGAACCCCAGAGACAGGATCGGATGGACCTTGACCCTGCGCGAAATGTTGTTCGGTGGCGGAGGCTGGATTCTTGCGGGAAACGCCCTGCGAGAGCAAGGCCGTGGGCAAGTCGGGAGCAAGCTCATAACCGTGGGCCGCGTGGCGATCGGGATCGCCGCTATATTTTATGGTATTGAGAATTCTCTGCACACAGCGAACGTTCCCGGAGTCCCGCTCGAGAAACTGATGCCCGCGTGGATTCCGGCGCACCAGCTCATTGGCTGGCTGACGGGCGCAATTCTTGTGGTTGCCGGGGCATGCATTCTGCTGAACAAGAAGACGCGGATGGCGGCAACCTATCTCGGTACCTGGATTGTGCTGCTGGTTGTGTTCGTCTACGGGCCGATCTTGATCGCATCGCTGGCTAACCCCAGCACCGGCGTCAAAGTTGAGGGGATCAACTACTTCTTTGACACGATGCTGTTTGCCGGAGCGATTCTCGCGCTCGCCAGCGCGACGCCACGAACGGAAGTCTAGGGAGTTTCATAAAACCCAGCCGACGACCCGACCCATTGCATGTTCTTATTGTGGTCCACGCCCATCATCAATCCACGTCCCATGCGGACGATGGTCATGACCGGCAGCAGTTCATCTAGCCAGATGTACATGACGCGGATCTCCGCCTTAGTCCCGCCCATGGGAGTTTCGATCACCGGCTCAAACTGCATTCGCTCCTGCAGAATGTATTGCGAACGTTTCCCTTTCGGGATGTTCGCCAGGTCCGCTTTTGTGGGCTTAAGAATGACGCCTAACCCGGCGAACGAAAACAGCGGCTTGATCACATAGTTTTCCAGATCCTGCGGCACCGGTTCCACACGATCAAGAAAAGACGTCTTGGGCACACACTCGTGGCGCAGGAAAGGCAGGGAGAACTTGCTCATGCGGAAGTACCAATTAGGATGTCCTGCCCATTCCACATCGAGTTCGTCGGTAAAGTTAAAGGAAAGCTTGAGTTTTTTGCGAACCAGTTCATCGACGATCGCACGGTTGTAAATGCGGCGAATGGGAGTGCGCTGGCCTCCGCGGTCATAAAACAGCTCTTTGCCTCTTTTCTCGATTTCGGTTATGTCGACGGTTGCAATCCCAAGCAGCTTTTCCGTGAGCAGAAAATCCGGCAGCGTCTTTTGGTGGCTCGGATCGATCTCCATCAGAATCACACTTTGCGGGTCCTGATCGCCGACAATCGCTCGCCGCAGCAGTTTCTTGTATTCCTCCCAGTCCAGCCCGCCCAGCAAATACTTCAGCTTCTCATCGAGTTCGAAGACCTCCATGTAGATCTGAGAAATCATCGCCTGATATGCGTAGAGAGAAGGGAAGCCCTGCAACTCAACCAGCTTGGGCTGCAGCTTGTCGGCAGAATCGCGCACCAGTCCAAAATCCACCTGAATGAAAAGCGGGTGCGGCGATTCGCGGGGGACGTTGAAATCAGGCGGGATGGCGTCGAACGATGTTTTGCGGTACTCCAGTCCGCCCAGCTGTTGAATTAGCTCTTTGCCATATTGCGACATCTGGTCGAGCAGCGGCTTGGGAAAGAAACAAGGCGTCTCGGAAACTTGGAACTTGACCGGAGTGCCGCAGCGCTCTTCCATCAACTTCAGAAACGCCTGATACCTTTCCGGCGTGAAGTTCGAGTTGAACTGCTGGCGCAGAGGAGGAATCATGGTTCTTAGAAGCGGTTGTGCTTAGCTTCAGCAGCTCATTAAATCAAATGCACTGTCATCCTGAGCGGAGTCGATGGACCCCTACTCGCTCAACGTTGCCGATACTGCTTCTAGGCATTCTCCCAAGCCACCGTCGGTAGAATTCCCTGAATCGCTATGGCCAACCCGATCCGCGTTTGGTCCCTCGACTCCGGTCAGGATGACAATTTCTTTACGCTTCCAGCAGGAACTTGCCATCCCGCATAATCTGTTCGTCATCCACCCAAATATCGAACTTCCTCCCCACCACGTCGATATGAGTAGACGAATACCACTCGGCCCCAGTATGCGCGCCGTAAGGATTGCCGAAGGCAATGTGTACCCCGGGATATTTCTCGTCCTGCAGAATCTGCCCAATCACATCCTTTAATTCAATATTCGTGCCAATCGCGAATTCGCCGACGCGATCGCTGTTCTCGTCAGTATGGGTGTAACTCCAGAAATCACTCTCCAGAGCACGGTTCGCGGAATGAGCCTCCACCACTCGATTTTCCTTCACCCGAATGGTCAGCGGATGCGCCCGCAGACTCCCAAACTTGGCGCAAAGCCAATCGCCGACGACGCCATCGATCACAAACGTCCCATTGACCTCGCCCGGTGTCGTAAAGACTTCTCCTCCCGGGAGGTTCCCCCATTTGTCCGGGCTGATGATTCCGCTAGTCTTCACCCAGTGATAATTCGGATTCAAATCTGCAACCAGATCGGTCCCCGCCGCCGTCTTGGCCCGGACCTGCTTCGCCCGCCGCACCATTTCGACCACTTTGACGCTGATGCGATCCACCTTGAGAAAATCCGCCCGCATGCCCTCCAGCATGATTTGCCGGTTGACGTTCACCATGTGAGCATGACGAATCTTGCGCCGGTTCACCACGTCGGTCATCTGCATGCGCGAGTGCAGTTCATTGGCCTGCGCCTGCACTGCAAAGATGCTGACCTGGCTGCTTTCGAGATCTTCAACGATTTCCCGCGGAAGATCGCCCAGCGGCCGCGGCGCCAGGTCCTCCAGCACCCACGCGTGGTAGGGAGCGCCGACGGTCTCCAGTTCGCGGACCATGCTGGCCGCGATTTCCTTGGTGGCCTCGTCGGTGATGACCGTCACCTTCTCGCCGGGCTGCACCCGCAAACAAACCTTCACCGCATTGCGGGCGCCGGGAGTAAGTTCAGGGTCGAATGGAATCGTATTAAACTTCCGGTTGGCTGTACTGACAGGAACGCTCATTACCCTACTTTTCTAGCGGAAGCCGTGACCGGAGACTCGGTCAACCCCACTTCCGTCTCTTCAATGATGTAATCCACTACCTTTTTCAGATCACCCGTTTGCTCAAAGACCCGCAACTGGCGGTCGGCGCCTGTGCCCATCTCCAGGATCTCGTGAATGTAATTCAACTCCTCGCGCGAATCCAGTTCGTCCACCACGTCGTCCACGAACTCCAGATACTCCAGGATCAACTCGCGCGCCGGAACTTCCTGCTGCTTCCCGAAGTCAACCAGCTTTCCTTCCAGCCCGTAACGCGAAGCACGCCACTTGTTCTCCATAACCAGCGCCCGCCGGTAGAGCCGGAAGCCCTGATTGGCCGCGTGCAGCTTATACAGTTTAGCGACGGTTGCCTGGATAAGAGCAGCCAGTGCGATGGTTTCATCCAAGCGCATCGGAATATCGCAAATCCGGAACTCCAGCGTATTAAAGAACGGATGGGGTCGAATGTCCCACCAGATCTTTTTCGCGTTGTCGATGCAATTGGTCTTGATCAGCAGCTTGATGAAGTTTTCGTACTCGCCCCAACTGGGGAAGTAATCTGGAATGTTCGTCCGCGGGAACTTGTCGAATACCTTGCACCGGTAAGACTTCAACCCGGTATTCATGCCCAGCCAGAAAGGCGAGTTGGTCGAGAGCGCCAGGATGTGCGGCAGAAAATAACGCGCATGATTCATCAACTGAATGGCAGTCTCGCGATCCTCAACTCCGATGTGGACGTGCAGACCAAAAATGAGATTGGCGCGGGCCACCAGTTGCATATCTTCGACAATGTGCTTATAACGTTCGTCGGGCGTGATCTCCTGCACCCGCCAGTCCGCAAATGGATGGGTCGCAGCCGAGGCCAGCCGGAGGCCATTATCCCGAGCCAGTTTGACCATGTCCCGGCGCAGAGTTTTAACCTCGGCCTTGGCGTCTTTAATACCAGTGCAAACCGAAGTCCCGACCTCGACGACTGCCTGGTGCATCTCCGCCTTTACCCGCTCCTGGAGGCGCATCCGGCCCTGCTCCATCATTTCAGTATGGATATGCGAGCGCAGATCACGGGTAACCGGATCGACCGTCTGATACTCCTCTTCGATCCCGATGGTGAAGGTAGGTCGCATCGTCAGCACGCTAACTCAAACCAACAGTATAACAATCCGACCCCGGATTAAGCCCGATGTTTCTACCCGATTTCCTCTGTGAACCTTCGTGTCCTTTGTGGTTGATGCCGTTGAGTTTGCTCTTAAGCCCGAATCCGTTTCTTCGCTGCAGTCTTAGCCGAAGGCACAACCACCGGCCCTCCTGCCAGAAGCGCCGCCCACCTCAATTCCTGAGCTGGGTTCTCGTCGCTAAGCGCTTTCTTTACAGCCATTTCCGCCACAGCGTTCACGACCCACTCGAAGTTTTCCTGGCCCACCGACGTAGCTTCCGCATCGGGCGCCGGATTCATAAAATCAATCGCGTAGGGGACGCCATCTTCTACCGCAAACTCGACAGTGTTCAAGTCGTAACCGAGGGCGCGGCATAGTGTCAGCGCGTCCCTTTCCACGCGTTCCAGCAACTTCGCATCGGCAGGAACGGGATTCCGCACGTACCGTTCATGGAATGGCAAACTCGGATCGTAGTACATGATCCGCACCTTTTCCTGCCCTACCACGTAGCAGCGGAAATATTCTTTGAACTCGACCCCATGCTGCAAAGTCATACACAGGTCGCCGGTCTGGTTGTAGTGATGAAAGAATTCCTCCGGCGAATGCACTTTGTAAACATGCTTCCAGCCGCCGCCGGAATAAGGTTTCAGAAAGGCAGGAAAGCCCACATACTCAAAAATCTCGTCCCAATTCAACGGAAAGATCAAATTCCGCATGGATCGGTCGGTGGTACCCTCGGGATGCTTGTTATGCGGCAACAGCACCGTCGCCGGAATCGCCACGCCCAGCTTGCTCGCCAGCGCATAATTAAAGAACTTGTCGTCAGCTGTCCACCAGAACGGATTGTTGACCACAATCGTCCCGTTCAGCGCCGCGTTCTTCAAATAAGCCCGGTAGAAAGGAATGTCCTGCGAAATCCGGTCGATGATCACCCGATAACCGCTGGGGTCGGCCATCTTCACCCCACCCAGCTTCACGAACTCGGCCGTCACGCCCTCGACTTTCATGCTATTAACCTTTTCCACGAAAGCCGGCGGAAAAGTATTTTCCATGCCAAACATAATTCCGATTTTCTTCATGACAATCTCCTGTACCGACGTCGCTCCGCAACGTCTTTCTCTTTCCCGGCAGCAAAGACGCTGCAAACTCCGTCTCTACGGGGCGTCAGCCGAAGTACTTCCCCGCCATTCTCTGCCATAGAGGCCAATCGTGTTTCCAATTATCGCCCCACACATCCAGCCAGTTTGGCACTCCCTTTTCGTTCAGCATCGCCGACAGCTTCACATTCTGATCCAGACACATGTCCCAATCCGCCGATCCCAGCACAATCTTCATCTGCCGGTAGTGGCTCAGAAACCACTCGTCGGTCATTTTCGGCAGGTAATCCGGGGGACAATTGAAATAACAATCATCATCGTAATACCCGTCCAGAAACTGGTGGATGTCATACGCCCCGCTCATGGGCACACAATGTGTCACCACATCCGGATGCTTTAAAGAAAAATTGACCGCATGATACCCACCGAAACTGCATCCGGTCACCGCCAAGCTCTTCGTCTGATTCTTCCACCGCACGAACGGAAGGAATTCATGCAGGATGTACCGCTCATACTGCAGGTGCCGCATCACGCGCAGTCGCGGATGAACGCTCTTGTTGTACCAGCTCTCGCTATCGACGGAGTCCGGACAAAACACCTGCAATCCCCCGCTCTCGATCTTGGGCGCAAGCGTCCGGATCATCGCCGCATCCTCATATTCAAAGAACCTTCCCTGGGACGAGGGAAACACCAGCAACGGCGAGCCGCCGTGCCCGAACACCAGCGCTTCCATGTCGCGATGCAGTTCCTGACTGTACGCTCTGTGATATTCGCGGTTCATTGGCCTCCGCCCTGTCAGCCGAAGTATCTTACCTGATTCCGCTGGGCTTGTGTGCTGACGGCTGTGTGGTGACGGGCGACTCGCCCGTCCAGGTTTGCCGCCGATTTGCAAAAAAAAAGCCCGCTTCCGGAAGAAGCGGGCCACGCTAAACCAACCTGAACTCTTAGCTGCCATTCTGACAAACGCCCAACGATTCACCCTGGAAGGTGAAAAAGCCGTTGACCGAAGTGCTCGCCGGCGCCCCAAAGTAGGGAAGCGTAACCAGATCCTGCAGATTGTAAGTAAACCCGTTCAGCACGTACGGATAGCCTCCATAGTTCGGATTGTTCTCCAGCGGATCACCATTCTCCAGAATTCCGCACGGCGTGTTGTTGCCATTGGTATTGACCACCAGCGGATCGTCCGCCCACTCGCCCACTTCATGCGACAGCGCGGAAACATCCTGCGCGAAGTCGCCCGGGTGATCCACGTAAGTGGCATGCGCATAAGCCTGCGGATTGCTGATGCTGCCCTCCGAGCTGTGGTAGCCGCCAATGCAGCATCCCCCACTCTGCGTGAGGTAAACATCATAGGTAAGGAAAATGGGAAATGTGTTCGGCTGAATCTGGCTGAACTGGCTGATGATGCTCTGCAGCTGCGCATCAAACCAGTTGATGTCCACCAGTCCGGCCTTGAACCCGAACACCGTGCCGGTTGTCCCATAGCGCGAAGGCGGGCTCAGGGTTTGTTCCGCCAGCACCGTCGGTCCGCCCAACAACAGGTGGTAGTTCGGATTGCTCTGCACCGTGCCCCAGAAATTGGCGCGTTGGAAAGCGTCAATATACTGCGTGGTGCCCACATTCACTCCGCCTTGGACGTAGGTCGTGCTCGAATTGAAAATCGGCGATCCCACAGTGTTGTTGGTCACCGTTTTCCCGTTCGATAGCACATGTGACGGATCATACGTAGTCTGCGATCCCCTCCTCGGCGTGATCACGACCTTCAGCGGAATCACATAAACCTGAACCGTGGTCGACGCGTTCGTCGAAGGCGCCGTCCCCACCATGTTGTAGTTATAGTTCGTCCCCTGGTAGTTGAACGAACCATTCCAGGTTTGCAAAGAGGCCGCGGGAGCCTTCAGGTCATACCGCAGCCGAGCAGGCAGAACAACGTATCTCCCCTTTGGCTGTACTTTGACATCCTGAGCTGAGGCAACGCTGGCTATGCCAATGCAAGCCAGCAAGGTGACCACAACCATCGAACTGAGGCGAGCAAAACGTGTCTTCATAGTCTTTCTACTCTCCTTAAAGAATTGGCTAGTGGCGAATGAACATCTCCAAAACCTGCCAGCGGTCCCTTGCCGTCCAGGGGGAACTGAACGTGTCAGGAACAACCGGGCACGATTCTCAAACCGCGTGTTATGGATGTCAATGTTATTTCGCGTGGTTGCACGCTCGCGATTTCAAATCAGGACACTTAGAAGATTTTTGCTCATTTTCGTTGTCTAAATTCTGGACAGACAGTTGTCCGGGAGCAAGAAAGAAAAGCAGCCATAACTCAAAACCCACCTCAATCCGAATAAAATTAACCAATGCGTGCCATGCTCCTCGAACGTCCTCAACCTGCGGAAAAGTCGCCGCTCACTCTCGATGATCTGCCCACGCCAACTCCGGGTCCCGGAGAAATTCGAGTCCGCATTCGCTGCTGCGGACTCTGCCACACCGATCTCCACACCGTCGAAGGCGATCTGCAATTGCCCAGACTGCCCGTTGTGCCCGGCCACCAGATTGTAGGAATTGTGGACGCTCTCGGCCCCGGCGCCAGGATTTTCAAGGAAGGAGACCGCGTCGGCATTCCCTGGCTGCATTCAACCGACAATCAATGCGACTACTGTCGTCGCGGCCTGGAGAATCTCTGCGATCAGGCCCAGTTCACCGGATACCACGTCGACGGCGGCTACGCCGAATACACCGTGGTCAACGAGAATTACGCGTATCGCATCCCGGAAGTTTTCTCCGACGAGAATGCCGCCCCACTGCTCTGCGCCGGAATCATCGGATACCGCTCCTACCGCCTCAGCGGCATCCTCCCCGGCCAGCGCCTCGGACTCTACGGGTTCGGAGCCTCAGCCCATCTGGTCCTGCAATTCGCGCGTCACCAGAACTGCGAGGTGTACGTCTTCACCCGCACCCCGATCCATCGTGAACTAGCCCAACGTCTCGGCGCCGTGTGGGTTGGAAGCGCCGAGGACACGCCGCCGCATCCACTCGATGCCTCCATAATCTTCGCGCCCGCCGGAGCTCTCGTCCCCCAAGCGCTTCGCGTCCTGCGCAAAGCGGGCACCCTCGCCCTCGCCGGCATCACCATGAGTACCATCCCAGCGATGGACTACTCCCTGCTCTACCACGAGCGCGTAATCCGCAGTATCGCCAACAGCACTCGTCAGGACGCTCGCGAATTCCTCCAGTTGGCCGCCGAGGTCCCCCTCCAAACCGAAGTCGAACTCTTCGACCTGGGACAAGCCAACCAAGCCTTGCAGGCTCTGAAGAAGAGCGAAATTAAAGGAGCGGGGGTACTGCGAATCAATATGTAGGCGCGAGCGTCCACGCTCGCGCAACTGAGTTAGAAACCCGGAGTGTGCCTAGTCCTTCCCCGAATCAAACGGGCGCAAGAATACCGCTGGCTGAAATTTGAAATAAGCCGGCTTGATGTGGGGAACTTTCTTCCCACTTACAAACAACACATTGAACGAAGGCCCCAATCCTTTAGCAGCCTTGTTCAGCGCACCAGCCCCAAGCGCCGGCCACGTGCCCGTATCCAACCGGCTGATCAGAGCCTCGAAAGCGACCACAGTCTCCGCCGGGGTAAACTCGCAATGCCCGGCGCGATGCACAAACACCTGGCGCAGGAATTTTTCGTTGTGCTCTTTGTCAACTACATCTTTGTAAGCACTCTCGTCTTCAACCACCACCAGCCCATCGCCCTTGGTATGCAAGGTCAGGACCGGTATTGGAATCTGTCCGTTGTAAATGATGTTCTGTTCCAGATAGGTAAGCGCCGATTGCTTGGCCTTGATCCGCGCGGCCCTGTTCACGGCTTCAAGATCAGCATCCAGACTAAGGCCAGCGGTCTGATAAAGTGCCTGCACCTCAGCATAGTCCACGGAATTCTTAAGCTGTGTCGCGTAGTCGACGCCGTTATTCCACGACGGATTCCCCTTCGCGCGTCCTTCGAGTTCAGCTCGGAAGTCGAAAGCAAATGGAAAGTCAATGTCCGCAAGCCACAGGTACTGGTTCGCTTCCTGGGTGACATAATCGGTGGCAGACGGCTCAGGAGACAGAGGATCGAACCAGCCCGGAGTGTCGTCGAGCGCCGCGGCAAGCGCGATCCGCGCCTGCCCCTGAGCGGTTTTCTGTGCGGCCGTGAGCAGGTCTTCGGCGATCGTGACATTCTTTACGGGGTTGGTGATATTCACCAACTGTAACCCTGACCCGGCCCCCAGCAGGACGTCGAAGGCAAAAGCCGTGTCCAGAGCCTGGTTCCACGTGCCGACGCTCCCCCCGACCACCCCGCACATCGGCAGCGCCGCATCAAAGCGCGTGGGATAGTTCTGCACCAGGCCAGCGGTAATCATGCCGCCCAGCGAATGCCCCCACGCAATTGTCCTGCTCGGCGGGCCGACCAGAGTTTTGAACTTGTCCAGCACTTCGATCTGATCCGGTAGCGCCTGCTCCACCGCCCATCCGGTCGTGGCATAAGAAGAGCCGCCCAGAGCATAGCCATTCGCCAGAAGGTAGGCCCCAGTGATCGGGTCTCCGACATCCTGCGCCGGATTCTCCGATCCCGGCACCACATACCCGTGGTTGTACAGAACCAGCGTTCCATTCCACTGCGACGGGACTTCAATCAGGTAAGCCGCACCATCCGAGAATTTACCTTTGTAGGTCGTAACTCCGGATGCTTCGGCGCGCTCGAGAGATAATGCCAGCAACATCGCCAGGAATGCTGCCGCAAGAATTGTCTGCTTGGTCGTCGTCGTCCACATGGCCTGCCTCCGGGCGAGAAAGTTGCGGGGTCGGAACAAATCGGAGCCAAACTTTATTCCGGATGATGAGGCTTTGTCAACCGGCTGCGTGGCTCATGGAGGAATTGACTTGGGGCGTCGCGGGAGCGCACCAGCAGGCTCTTGGATAGTTACGTAGTAGTAAACAGAGTGAGATGTGTGTTTACTATTTCATATCGGGTATATACCCGAAAAAATGCGTTCTCCCGCTAGGTCTATGAAAACAAAGATAATGTTTTCGAGATACCCACGTAAAATATCCCTTCTAAAGGACTTACGGAAGGACATATCTCGTGCAGCGGGTATCTTTTCTCCGTAAGTGTATGACAACAGGTGGGTGCTCGCGAGATACCCTGCTCTAGCGAGGGGGATATCTGCTCGGCGACCAGGATCACAATCTTGTGTGTTATGGCGGGGCGCACGCGTCGGGGGACACGCGGCCTACACTGGATTGAAATTGTCAAAGAGCCTCAAGATCACTGCTGTTATCAAACAGCTAATGTATACATAGATATGTTATCCATGTGAAGCCAACAAGTCAAGCAAGAAAACCGGATGGTATCCGGGAGGAGACCCGGGGAAAGTTAGGGCGGAGGTTAGTTCGAAATACTGCGCGCGAGATCCCCTCGGCTTCGCTCTTCGGCCGCTAGCGAGCCCTTAGGATGACGGCCCGGGTTTGGGTTGATTTTGTTCCTCAGAAGAAGGGAAAAATGGACGGCAGGCCAGCAGGGGAGGTGTAAAAGTCGCAGATTACGGAGTTGGAGTAGAATGCCGGTCACTGCGATTTTAACCGGGCCCCGTTCGCGTCTTCAGGAGGATCGTTCTCATGTGCGCCCGCGTCTCCGGGACTGATCCCAGCCCGCGCCTGAGCGCCTGGATCGTGGCTGCCATGCTGGCGATGGTCGTGATCCCCACCGCGATCACCTTGTTCGCGGTGCGCTCCCCTGGGACTTTGCACTGGTCAGGCTCCAATCCGACCCCGTACGGATACACCTGGAGCCTCCTGCTGTTCATCGTCCCGATTGTGGCGATTGGCTTCTGGTTCGTGCCCGCCGAAGGCGTGGAAATTCCGCGGCGGGCGTTCTGGTGGACGGTTGGCATTTTAGGCGCGACTGGTTGCCTGCTGGATTTCTTCTTTGCCCAATGGTTTTTTCTGTTCCCCAACTCCGGAGCGACGCTCGGAGTCAAAATGTGGGCCGTAGGCCCGTGGGTACCGGTCGAGGAGTACATCTTCTACTTCACCGGCTTCCTGTGCGTGTTGCTGATTTACGTCTGGTTGGACGAGTACTGGCTCGCGGCCTATAACGTTCGCGACTATCCTGGCGAATCCAAAAAGATCTCGCGCCTGTTCCAGTTCCATCCGACGTCCGCGGTTGTCGGCGTTGTCCTGATCACGGCAGCCGTGGTCTACAAGAAATTGCTCTCGGGAAGTCCGGCAGGCTTCCCGTGGTACTTCACGGTGCTGGTGATTGGCGCGTTCGTTCCCGCGATGAGCTTCTTCCCGACGGCCCGCCCCTTCATCAACTGGCGAGCCTTCAGCCTGACGCTCTTCATCATCGTGCTGGTAAGTTTGTTGTGGGAAGCCACGCTGGCCCTGCCGTACCAGTGGTGGGGCTTTCAGGAGACCCGAATGACCGGCCTGTTTATCGGCGCCTGGGCCCGCCTGCCGATTGAAGAGATCAGCATCTGGATTGCGGTCACCTATGCGACGGTGATCGCGTTCGAGATTTTCAAGCTATGGCAAGCATCGGGCAAGAAGGCGAAACACGCGTTCCTGGGCAAGGAGTAGACACCACAGCCTCGGCTGCGCCTTAGTCTTCTACATTCGAGCTGGAGGCAGTCACTTCCTCCGCGGGATCCTCGTAATCTCCCGCCAGACTGAAGTCGTTTTGTCCGAAGTCGTCATTCTCCCCGGGGACGCCGGATTGTTTCTCCAACTTTCGCTGCTGTCTTTTTTCCAATTTCTCGCGCTGCTTGTCCTGGCGCGAACGCTCTTTCTGGCGTTTGTTAAAGCTTGAACGACTTCGACCAGCCATACCCACCTCCAGGGATGATTTTGCGGGTTGCGATCTATCCAAGAATCGCTCCTCCGGACCGTCACGAAGCTAGGACGTGACCGGTTCGGGACGGACGGTGGCTTTCACCGTCTTGGGCGCGCCCGCGGGTTTCGTTTTGCCAGCCTCGGTCTGGAGTAGTGCTTGAGTTCGTAACCGGCGTTGAATGTTCTGCTTGCGCTCACGGTTCGCTCGGGACTTGTCTCCATTGATTAACGACATAGATATCTCCTGCCGCACCCGGCTATTGAGTCTTCTCAATCGCGAAGGCGCAGGGCTGGTTGCGATTATCTTCGTGGTTAAGGGCTGTATTTAGTATACGCGATTTACAGCGAAGGCGAGAAGATTACGTAGGGCCGCGGACGTGGCGCGGACCTCTTTATCGAATCGCCGGCGCTTACTCTGTTGGCATTCTAAAGGCAGCGCTAACCGCGGGTTCGACGAATCGTCTATAGCGTGGACGGAGGACGCAAACATGCGCGTTTTACTTTTGCTCTGCCTGGCCTTCCTGTTCCCTGGGCAGTACGACTCGAAGACCACGCCTTCGCAGGGCGATGGACACACTTCATCCACGCAGACGCCAACCTACACGGAGGACGGCCGGCTCTTGTTTCCGGCAAACTATCGCGAATGGGTCTATCTGACCTCGGGCGTCGACATGAGCTACAGCCCAAACGCCATGGGGATGGACCACTCCATGTTCGACAACGTTTTCGTGAACCCGGATGCGTATAAGGCATTCCTTCAAACCGGAACCTGGCCCGACAAGACCATGCTGGTGCTCGAAGTTCGCGTGGCGGGAAGCAAGGCCTCGATCAACAAGAGCGGCCATTATCAGACGTCGGACCTGATGGGCCGCGAGGTCCACGTTAAAGATGCATCGCGCTTTCCCGGCAAATGGGCGTTCTTCGGATTTGAGACCGACAGCCCATCCAAACAGGTGCCAAGGAAGCCTCCTGCTACTCTTGTCACGAGCAACACGCCGCGGTGGACACGACGTTCGTGCAGTTTTACCCCACGCTCATCGAGTTGGCTAAAAAGAAAGGAACACTGAGCGCCAACTATCTGAAGGACGAAGCCGCGAGCGCGAAGAAGTGAACGGCGCTCGCGAAGCGGCGGCAACGCAATCGAAGGACCCCGCGTAAGCCAGTTCGGTCGACAATGACTCAGGAGTTCTCACCGAATCCATCGGGAGAATTCCGTTGTGCATTTCTGATTGTCCCTTGCATCCCGTGGTCCTTCGACTTCGTGGCTGCTGCGCTACGCGCAGCAGCCACTACGCTCAGGATGACAAAGACTTCACCACACCCGGCAGGCGTTCTCCCGCACCATGGCCTGCCCTTTGTGGCAGCCGAAGGCCTTGGCGAACTCCGGCATGTTGGAGACGACGTTGTTGACCCGATACTTGTCCAGCGGATGCGGGTTCATGAGCAGAATGGTCCGCATCATTTCAGGACGCAGGTTGCCGCACCAGATGTTGGCGTAGGAAAGGAAGAAGCGTTGCAGCGCGGTCAGGCCGTCTTCCCCCTTGGTATCCAGAGTCTGACCTTTTCCTTTGAGGTCAGAATCCAGCGCGGAGAGTGCCAGATGGATTCCGCCGTTGTCGGCCGTGTTTTCACCTTGGGTCAGGCGGCCGTTTTGCTGCACCCCGGCTTCGGGGACGAACTCGGTGTACTCGTCGGCAATGCAGTCGCCGCGTTTGTCGTAGGCCTTGGTATCGTCAGCTGTCCACCAGTCGCGCAGATTTCCATTCTCGTCGAACTTGCGGCCCTGGTCGTCATATCCGTGTATGGTCTCGTGCCCAATCACCGCACCGGCGGCGGCGTAGTTGACCGAGTCGTCCTTGGCGGGATCGAAGAACGGCGGTTGCAGTATCCCAGCCGGGAAGTTGATGGTGTTAGTCTGGGGATCCTCGTAAGCGTTCACCGTTGGCGGAGTCATTCCCCACTCGGTTCGGTCCAGCCGCTTGCCAATCTTGTGGAGCTGGCGGTCGAATTCGAACGCAGCAGCGCGCTCCACATTAGCCAGATGATTGTTGGGCTGAATTTCCAGAGCGGAGTAGTCGCGCCAATGGTCGGGATATCCGATCTTGTCGATCTGGGCGGCAAGTTTTACGCGAGCCTGTTTCTTGGTTTGTGGGCTCATCCAGTCCATGGAATCGATTTCCTGGCCCAGCGCAACCTTAAGCGCAACCACCATCTCCTGAACCCGCTGTTTGCTCTCGGGTGGAAACGCCCGGGCTACGTAGGCTTGCCCGAGGGCTTGCCCGATATCGCGGTCCTCGGACTGAATGCATCTGCGCCACAGAGGCTGAATCTCCTTGGCACCGAACAGGGTCTGAGGAACAAAGGTGAAGTCTTGGTTGACGAAATCATCGCTCATTGCACCTGCCAGGCCGTTCAGTAGCTGCCATCTGAAATAGGCCTTCCAATGATCGAGAGGCTCGCCTTGGATCAGTTGTTCGGTTGCGCGGAAGAAATCCGGCGAGGTCACGATATAGGCAGGCGTCGCCGGAGCGTGGACCAGTTGCAAATAGCGGGTGAAGTCAAACGATGGAGTCAGCTTCTGAACCGCATCCAGACTCATTTCGTTGTCGAGGTTCTTGGGATCGCGGCGCTTGACGATGTCCATCGCGGCCTTCGCCATCGCCGTTTCCATTTGGAGAATGACCGCACCGTCCGCCTTTGCCTGAGCCGAAGGTACACCAGAAAGTTCGAGCATGCGGGCAATGTGGGCGACGTACTTGGTTCGGATCTCGACTGACTTCTCGTCATCTTTCAGGTAGAACTCCCGGCCGGGAAGCGCCATGCCGCCTTGATCAAATTGTGCGATGACGTGCGTCGTATCGTGGAAATCAGGTTGAGCGCCAAATCCAAACAAAGGCGCATAGGTCTCGGGATCGGCAGGATTCCAGGCGCCGGGAATCGAGCGATGGAGATCGGCCACGACCTCAACGATCTCGGTTTTGGAGCGCATAGCCTCGATTCGCTCCAACTGAGGCTGCAAGGTAGGGAGCGCGTTCGCATTTCTCTGTTTCTGATCGGTGCACGCAGACCAGTAATCGCCGACCTTCTGCTCGACTGGCGTGCGCTGGCTCGCTGGCTTGGCCGCTACTTCGAGTACGGTTTGGTGGAGGAAGGTCTCGTTCCACAACTGAAGTTTTCCAAAGGAGTCCCAGAACACTTCATCGGGCGGAACGGGATTGTCCGCGATCCAGCGATTGCACGAGTACTGGTAAAAATCGGTGCAAGGATCGACCGCAGGATCCACTTTTTTCGGATCGAAGTGATCGAGCTGCGGGGCGGGTTTGGCGGAATCTTGTACCGGCGCGGTTTGGGCGAATCCAATGCGAGTGAATCCAGGGAATGAAAAACAGCTCCAAAGAAAAATTGCTAGTAGAAACGATCGCATGTTAAATGGCCTCTGAGTCCTGCCTTGGTCAGACGGACAGAAAGCTTAACATGCGGCTTTAATTCTGGCATCTGGCAAGCGCCGTGGAATGACATCAAGACCATAACAAAACATCACCAGACCGTCTCGCCGAACACCGGAATCCGTCGAACTGAAGTTCGGCATCCTCCGATCACTTTTCACTGTTTATTTCGGTTTGCCCAGCCAGGAGTACTGCCATGCCACCGAAACGTTCTGGTAGTTCCCGCCAAACCGGATGTAGGTGCCATCGCTGTAGCTGAATTTCAGAGACTGGTGTTTGCTGATGGGGATCGAGGCAGTGCCTCCGATTCGGGAGTTCGTCGCGTAGGTAAGGGGATTTTGTACTCCGTTCACGCTGGTTTTTCCACCGAACCAAAAATTGCCGTCGAGAGAAATCCATAGCCGGGGCTTGAAGTCGTAACTCAAGTGACCTTCAAAGGCGCCAATGGGACTCTGCGATTGCGACCTGGTGCCGGCATAGAAGGAGTTGTGCGACCAGAAGTCGTTATTCGTAGTGAAAAACCACACTCCAAAGTATCCATCGAGCACCCATTTACCCCAACGCTGGGAATAGCCGAATTCCGGCTTGAAGGACCAGCGGTTGGTTCCCCAGTTGATGAGTTTCGTCGGATCGTACTGACCGGTCGGAGCCACCACCTTCAGACTGGCGCCCAGCAGCATCTTCTGATGCCATTTCATAAACTTCTGCACTGGCATTGCCGGGCCGCCTTTGAGGTTTACGGAGAAACGATAGACTGAATCCAAAAGACCGGAACGGTAAAGGTGTCGCTCGGCACCGAGCACGGTCCCTTGAAAGGACCCCACGGCGTACGGCACTGAAGCGACGACATTGGCCGAGCGGCCAAAGAAGCTGAACGCGTGATAGTAGCTGAAGATCGGGACGCTGTATGTCCCGGTAGCGCCGCTAACCGGGAGCGCGCCATTGTAGTTAATGTTGCCGTCGTAGAAGGACCAGGTCAGGGTGATTGCATTGGCATGCAGAGGAGTAATCACATAGGCGCGCGGAGCCAGGTCTTGGGCGTGGAGCAGCTGTGGGAAGCACGCTGCGAGCACTGCCAACAACACGAGCTTGACGAATAGTCGCATTCTCTAGGACGGGATTTCGATCGCCAACGAATTGACTAACGCGTCAGTCGGGCATCGATCAAGACAGGAGCCGACGACGAGGAATCAGATCCCATTAACGAAAGGGCGATCTTAGATGGTGTCCGTTGGGTCGGGAACTGGTAGAAAGTACAGCAGCAGAGTCAGGAGCCTATGATTTCCAATCCGTGGGCGGAAACAGTCAGGTAACGCAGATAAGTGGGAATCTGCGGTGTCAATGGAAAGGGCGACCCGAAGGTCACCCTCAAACACAGCAATCATCATTCGAGGATCCAAATTTCGAGGATCCAGGGCTTAGCGATGGGAACTGCTGTGTCCCGCGCTGGAATGTCCCGCTGAGGCGCTGGGGGCAGCGCCACCGTGCAACGATCCTCCCCGCGCAGAAGATCCATAATATCCGTTATTCCACCCACCAACCCCCGCCGGCGCGGTGTGAACCTTTGCGGTTGTGAATCCCTTGTCCTGGACTGTGCTCGACAGTTGGCTCAAGTTCTTTATGGCTCCGCGCGGGATTCCAAGTCCCGCAGAGTTTCTGGAGATTTCCAGCCGGTTGGACGATCTTCCGAGTTGGATCGGCATCGGGCCTCGGTTCACCATGACAATTCCCTGGCCTGAGCTGGACGGAGGCTGCGGCAAGACGAAGTTCGATGGTGGGTGCACAATCCTTGGGGCACTCCAACCCGCCCAAGACCCTCCGGGCTGCCATCCCCAGCCATAGGTGGGCACGTAAACCCAAGAGCCGTAGTGGTACGGAGTCCAGCCCCAGGGATAGCCAGACACCCAGCCATAACCGAAACCGGGAGAGAACGCCCAGGCGCCGTTCATGAACGGATCCCAGCCGGCGCCCGCAAAGTAAGGCTGCCACATCGTGCCGTAACCTGGAACATTGGAGAAATTGCCGTAATAATTGAGATCGGTCGTGCCGTACGCATACGGCGAGTAGCTGCCATAGGAGTTGCTGGCGTATTGCTGGTGATATTGGTCCTGCTGCTTGTCCCAGGTGTCAAAGGGATCCGGTTCCAGATTCTTGGCCAGAGTGGCGTGGTCGTCATTCGTGAGGTCGAACGATGCAGTGTGGTTCTTACCGACCGCCACGCTGCCCGAATCGCCTTCGACCTGTACATCGCCGCTGAAGACAGCTAAGGTCGCGGCGGTGTCAGCCATCTCAATCCGAAGATGAGCCGAATGCGCAAGCGAGACTTTTTCGTGACCGAAGGTCAGAGTTAACTCGGCATCTTTCGCGCCGGTGAAGGCGACGTAGGCAGTGCCTTCCCGCAGATGCACGGTCGAGACTTTAGTTCCGGAATCGCGCAGCGAAAGCTGAGGAAACCCGATTACCGTGTTCGGAGTGACCCTAAGAGTGCTTCCGTCTTCGAACTCCACTTCCGCGCGGCCGTCGTTCCCGGTCTGCACCTTGACGCCTTGCGTGATCGGCAAGTTCAGGAATGCCTTCTCAAATTGTCCGGTGTTGCGGTCGACTTTGACATCTCCCTGTACTTCGCTCAACCGCACCATGCGGATTTGCGAATCGGCAAAGGCGGGAACCGTGAAAGAGAGAACGATTAGAACGAGAGGTGACACTACGGCGGTTAACTGCAGTTTGACGCTCAGCTTGGACATGCAACACCCCCGGGTTGGCCCCTCTTGCACTATTAGAACACTATTCCAGCTCTTTTGTTGCCTGAAAGTCACACATATTCGGTTACCGCCAAAGCCGGCTATTTTTTGGTTTCCCCAAGTTGCAGCAAGCGCTGAGCTCGGGCTCGCACTACCTTGATGACAGCCGGATCGTCGGCGATTTTCTGCAAGACGGGAGCCACTGCGGAGATCTCCTGGATCTCGTGGCTATTCCACATTTCTTCCATCTTTTTGAGTTCATCGTCCAAGGCAAGCTTTTGATAGTGAAGGTAGTAATCGAGGCGGTGGCCGAACTCCAGCGTCGTGGAGAGAGCTTGGAAGAGGCTGGTCAGTTCCTGAACGCTCGACACCGGCGAATAGTTGTAGGCGGCGTGCGCGCTCTTCTGGGCGTCCTTATAGGCCAGGGTTTTGGTTCCCGTGGAAGCCAGGTTCTTGTTTTTGGAATCGATCTGGCCCTCGAAATAGTGTGCGCGCCTGGCTAGGTCGAAAACCCGAGTCCGTGCGGCCAGGGACACAGTGAAATCGGAGTGGTAAGGATCACCAGAAGACTCCGGGTTGAGCTTGCTGTCGGAGTCATAGGATGCGCTGCCGTCTGCCGATACCGAGATGACATAGTGATCCGGCTCAGAGCCGGGGAAGTCGCAAGTAAACGTCACCGTGGGGACGACCGTTTGCTGCGCTTGCGCCAAAGCCACGCTGCAGAAGAACAAGCATGCGAACACGAAAACATGAGTCCCATGCCGGCGCTCGAACGACCGCACGGGTGTGGACAAGTTGCGCACTGGCGGAATACGCGCTGGTCGGCACTGGCTGAGGAACATGTACGGAAAATTATCCCAAAAAGTGTGTGCGGCGCGTAATCTCCTCACGCCCGCTGGCGTTCCAGCGTAGCTGAGGTGTGCAAGTGGCAGATCGCAATTGCAAGCGCGTCGGCGGCGTCCGGCGGCTCGGGGATCTCCGCCAGATTCAGCAGCCGCGTGACCATGTGCTGCACCTGCTGTTTCTCCGCTCGTCCGTAGCCGACTACCGCGGACTTAATCGAAAGCGGCGAATATTCGGCGACCTCCAGCCCCGCCGACGAGGCGGCCAGCATAGCGACGCCGCGCACTTGCCCCAGCTTGAGCGCTGATTTCACATTCAAAGCATAAAAAACGTCCTCGATGGCAACCCGGTCGGGCCCGTGTTTGACGATGATCTCTCCCAAACGGTCGAAGATGGTCGACAAGCGCGCCGCCATCGGTTCGCGAGGAGAGAGCTTGATCGCGCCACAGGCCAAGCAAATCAACTTGCCGTCGCCGCAGGGTTCGACAATGCCGTAGCCGGTGTACTCGGTGCCGCAATCAATCCCGAGAACTCGCATCCCCCAGAGTCTAGCATCCGGGGCGCGAGATTTTGTTTACTCCTGATGCTTGCCTACTCTTGACTAAACAAGTCGGAGCGGTCGAGTTGCTCGCCCTTGAAAATCACGAGGGAAATGCGTTCGACCGCGGTAATGTCGTCGAGCGGATTCCCGTCGACCAGCAACAGATCGGCATCGTTGCCCACGCGAATCGAACCAATATGGTTTTCCCCGCGCAACAGGCGGGCTGCATTGTAAGTCGCCGCCTGTAACGCAACCATGGGAGGAATGCCGGCGCGCACCCACAACGCAAGTTCGTGTTGAACCGTCGGTCCATGAAAAACCAGGTAATTGCCGGCGTCGCTGCCGGTCACGAGGATGACGCCGTCTTTATAGGCGCGCAGCAGATTCTGGGTCCCGGTTTCCGGGTTGATGGGAAACTGACCGACGCGGTCGCGGATGGTTGCGGTGTCTGCGGACGCCATCGCTTTCTGGGTCCCGTCAATCAGATCCGTCGGCCCCACTTGTTGTACCAGCGAGCGTTTCAGAAGATCGGTTTTGCCTGCGGCAAAGGCCTTGAACGCTTCTCCCACGCTGAGCGTTGGATCGTAGAAGATTTTTTTGCTGACCATTTGCTGGAACAGGCTGTCGGGAATGGCCTCGCGGAAAGAGCCATGCTCGATGGAATCTGCGCCGGCGTAAACCGCGTCCGATACATCGCGGACATCCCCAGTATGCACGGCAAGAGGCAGTTCCTGAGTGTGAGCCTCCTGGGCTATCGCTTGAAAAATTGCGCTGTCGAGACGATTGAAAACTCTGGAGCCGCCGCCAGACTCAAGTATGGCCTTGATGCAATCAACATCGGAGTGTTTGAGTTCATCAACTTGGCGGCGGGCTTCATCGGGAGTAGTGGGAATGCGCGTGAACTTGGCTTCCGCCTGCTGCCGGATGTTTGCCGGCATGTCTTTAAAGTATTCGGTGCCATGCCCTCCTTGGGCCGTGAAGAGCGGCCCGCAAGTGAAGAGCTCAGCTCCCAGCCTCTCGCCGTTGTTCACACTGGAGCGCGCCTTGAGCACCAAGCCCAAAGGGTCGCCCACGCTTCTGACTGCGGTCACGCCACTGTAGAGGTAAGCCGCAAGATTGCGCAGCATCTGGGACTCGGGATCGTAGTGGCTCATGTCCGGATAAAAGCCGCCGGTTGCCACGAGATGAACATGCACGTCGATCAGTCCGGGGAGAACGGTCTTGCCCGCGGCTTCGATGGGAGTGGCTTTCAGCATCTTTGGGTCCGGCCCTTCGCCTTCATAAACCTCCACGATCTTGCCGCCGCGAACCAGGACCGCCCCCGATTCAATAACCTTCCCGTCCCCAACGAAAACGCGTGCCCCTCGAATCAAGAAAGTTTCGCCGCGCGCCAGTTGACGATTCAGCATCTTGGTTTTGGCGACATTTTGTTTGCTGTGCGCCTGCCACAGGCCGAGCACAATGAACGGGACCATGACCGCTCCCACCCAGAGCTTGGCGGAGCCGCGAATCTTCTCCTCTTTTTCCCAGCGGAAAAGCTTGTACGAAATGAACAGGCCCACGAACATCGTGATCAGCAACGCCAACGCTGGAAAGCCGTTCGCCACCAGGCTTTCCTGGCGCAACATCATTCCTTCGAGACCCGATACCAAGTATGTGGCCGGCAAGAATTGCGTCAGGATTAGCAGCCAGCCAGGAAACATCGACGTCGGAAAGGTCGCGCCGCTCAGAAACAGCATCGGTAAGTAAACCAGCTGCACCAGGATCTGGCTTTCCTGCATGGAATTCGCCACCGCCGCGAGAATCATTCCAATGGCGCGAAAGGCGAGAATCGCCAGCGTCACGAATAAAAGAATCGATCCCGTCCGCTCCGGCCAGGGCATGCCATACGCGAAATGCGCCGCGCAAAACATGATCACGACAAACGGCATGAAGAGAATCCATCCCACGATGGTGGCAGCGATCAGGATCGGCGCGGCGGTAATCGGAGTGACCTTGTAGCGGCGAAGCACATTCGACTCGCGTTCCTGCACCGCGCGGACGCCCGCGCCGAACAACCCGTTGCCCAGGACTCCGATGATCACGACCATGGTGAGAACCTGAGTCATGGCGTTGCCGCGGTCACCATGCATGGCTTGGGCAAACACGACAAAGAAAATCAGCGGGAACATGTAATTGAAAAACAGGACAGACTTCTGCCGCAGGGCGAGCTTGAGATCCAGTTGGACGAGTGCGATGTAGCTTTTCATTTCCTTAAACTGTCACCCTGAGAAAGCGGAGTCCTCGCTCGCGCAGAGGATCCATGCAATCCGTTTGCACCATGTATGCATCCTCCTGTCAGTCGCGCAGCCGTTTTCCCGTCAATTCGATGAACACATCCTCCAGCGTGGGCTTCTTGAGGTGAACGTCGATCAATTCAAGGCCGGTCTGCTCGATCCATTTGATCAAGTCGACCAGCGTGGTTGCAGGACGTCGTGAATTCACCGTCAGAGTATGGCCGGTTGAATCCACACCGCTCTCGATCGCCTCCGCCCAAACCGGACGCTGCGCCGGGACCGCTTTGTCGCAGGTCACTACGATGGTCGAAGCCGCGCGGCTCTGCTGCTGCAACTTGCTGGGCGTGTCCATGGCAATGATGCGGCCCTGATCGATAATGGCAACGCGGTCACACAGACGCTCCGCTTCCTCAATGTAATGAGTGGTCAGCAGGATGGTGCGTTTTTCATCACGAAGTTGCTCGAGCAGTCCATGAATCTCCGCGCGAACCTGCGGATCGAGGCCAGTCGTGGGTTCGTCCAGAAAAAGCAATGCGGGATCGTTGACCAATGCCAGCGCCAAAGCTAGCCGCTGTTTCTGGCCGCCCGAAAGCGTGCTGTAGAAAGCATCTCGCTTATCCTCAAGCTGCAGCCGGCGCAGAATCTCGCTGGCGTCCACGTTACGGGTGTAAAACGACGAGAACACGTGCAGGGCTTCGCGTACGCGAATCTTGTCCGGCAGGTTGGTGGCTTGCAGGCAGACGCCAATACGATCTTTGAGTTGCTGTTTCTGCTTCTCCGGATCGAAACCCAACACAGAAACGCGTCCTGCACTGCGCGGGCGCAAGCCTTCGAGGATTTCAACTGTAGTAGTCTTGCCCGCGCCATTGGGGCCGAGCAGGCCGAAGACTTCTCCGGATTGGATTTCAAAATCGAGGCCTCGGACGGCCTCCACCGGCCCGTAGGCTTTGCGTAGTGCCTGTACGGAAATCGCTGGTTCGCTCATCGAGGAATGTACAGGCTATTTGAGGAACCGCTCGCCGTCAAAGCTAGCAGCATTTTGGGAGACGCGCCTTATTCCGTTCTTGCTCGCGCAGGAATGCTGCATAGGCGCTCGGGCAAGAATCCATCTCATGCCGAGCCAGGAAGCGCGAGTAGGCGGACTCATCGAAGATCTCGCGAAGAGTGGAAAGCAATAGTGTCGCGGTCGCAATTAACCACGTGGGGACAGCCGCCCCCGGCTGTCCGGCCGAGCAACGCCCGGCGGTAGATCTTTCACTCGGCTCCAGTCTCGATGCTCTCATCCTTGTTCCTCCGCAGCAAACCGCGTTGGCACAAACGGTGCTTCTTTCACCTTCACCTGCATACGGCCCGAAAGCACGCTCACCCACAAGAACGCTGACTCCAGCAAAATCAGCGTAACCATGCAAACCAATACACCAGTCACAACGGCATCGAGTCGATCGTTAAAGATCAAACGCGAAATCTCGTGACTTGGCGCCACCGAAGAAGCCAGTTGCCGCGCATGCGCCAGAAATCCAATCCGCGGGTTGGGATCAAACATCTTTTGCCACGACGCCGTAAACGTCACCGAAACTAACCATGTGAGCGGAACCAAAGTTACCGGCGAATAGCGTGCCTTGCCCATCTTGACGATGATCGTCGTCGCCACGCACAGCGCCACGGTCGCCAACAGTTGATTGCAGATGCCAAACAGCGGCCACAGCGAATTAATTCCACCTAACGGATCTTTTACTCCTTGCCACAAGAACGATCCCCATGCCGCCACGATCAAAGCGCTGGTGGCCAAAATCGAGGGATACCAACCGGTACGGCCAAGCGGCTTCCAAACATGGCCGAGCGCATCCTGCACCATGAAGCGGCCCACGCGTGTACCGGCATCAAGAACGGTGAGAATAAACAACGCCTCAAACATGATGGCGAAGTGATACCAGATCGCCATGACCGCCTGCCCGCCTAGACTGCTGGAAAAAATGTGGGCCATCCCCACCGCAAAAGCGGGCGCGCCTCCCGTGCGGTTGAATAAAGTCTGCTCGCCCACAGCCTGTGCCAGCGCATGCATTCCGGCAGCGGTCACCGGAAATCCCCAACCGCTGATGGTCGCAGACGCCGTCTCAGGCGACTGGCCCACCACACCTGCCGGGCTGTTGATCGCGAAATAAATCCCCGGCTGGAGCACGCAAGCCGCGATCGTAGCCATAATCGCCACCATGGATTCGGCCATCATCGCGCCATAGCCGACCATGCGAGTTTCGAGCTCGCGGCGAATGAGCTTGGGAGTCGTGCCACTGGAAATCAAAGAGTGGAATCCGCTGATGGCGCCGCATGCGATGGTGATGAAGGCAAAGGGAAAAATGCTGCCGGCAAAGATTGGTCCTGATCCGTCGATAAACCGAGTCAGCGGCGGCATATGCAGGGTGGGACGCAACGCGATAATTCCGATCGCCAGCAATCCAATCGTCCCCAGTTTCACGAAAGTGCTCAAGTAATCGCGCGGCGCCAGCAGGAGCCAGACCGGCAATGCCGAGGCAAAGAATCCATAAATGATAATCACGACGGCCAGAGTGGACGCAGTGAGAGTAAACCAAGGCGCGACCGCTGGAGTTTGTGAGACCCACTGTCCACCCCAAATGGCGAGCATCACCAGAATGAATCCAAGAAACGAAACTTCCAAAACTTTACCCGGACGCAAGCGGCGCAGGTACAAGCCCATCAGCAACGCGATTGGAATGGTCATGGCAATGGTAAACACGGCCCACGGACTCGCCTTCAAGGCGTTCACCACGATCAACGACGCGACCGCGAGCAGAATAACGATGATGCTGATAACGGCGGCATAGGCGACGAATCCGCCAACGATGCCGATCTCCTCGCGAGCCATTTCAGTGAGCGATTTTCCATCCCGCCGTACCGAGAACAGCAGGATGACAAAGTCCTGCACACAGCCGCCAAACACGGCGCCGGCCAATATCCAAAGCGTCCCCGGAAGATAGCCAAATTGCGCGGCGAGTACCGGACCCACGAGGGGCCCGGGCCCGGCAATGGCCGCAAAATGATGTCCGAAAACAACCCACTTGTTCGTAGGAACGAAATCGCGACCATCCTCCAATCGCTCGGCGGGAGTCGCCCGCTTTGCATCAAGCGCGAGCACTTTGGCGGAGATGAATTTGCTGTAGAAACGATATCCCACGGCGTAGGTGCAGAAAGCAGCAACCACCAGCCACATGGCATTGATCTGTTCGCCGCGGTGCAAGGCAATTGCGCCCAGGGCGAGCGCGCCAAGAAGGCTAACAACACCCCATACCAGAATTTGCAAGGATTTTGCCATCCTGTTCAAAGAGATTTTAATGATACCCTAGCAATTCCGTCCTCAAGAGCGCTCGCCAATTAGGGAGGAGGCTTTTTGAGCTTGGCATGAAGATCCTCATGCCTCTCGTACCGTCAATCATCCGTTGCCATTCATGAATCCACCAGACATTCCACCACTGCATCTCTGGCTTGCAAGATGGGCGCTCCCGCTTGTTGAGGCTGTTCTGCTGGTTCCCGTGGTCACGCTGGTTCTGGTGCGTCGAGGAAGAAAAACCACGCCCTCGACGCCGGGGCTGATTAGTAGCTCCTTTTCCAACCTGGCACGCAAGAAGACACTTTGCATCATAGCCGTCGGTTTTCTATCTCTTTCCATTCGCGCCGCACTGATTCCCATCCTCGGCATCCCGCAACCTGCCGCACACGACGAATTCAGCTACCTGCTTGCTGGCGATACCTTTGCCCACGGACGTTTGACCAATCCCCCTCATCCCATGTGGGTTCACTTCGAAACCTTTCACGTCATCCAGCAGCCGACCTACGCCTCGCAGTACGGCCCTGCGGAAGGACTGGTTCTGGCCGCGGGGGAACGCTTCGGGTACCCCTGGATCGGACAATGGTTGATCACGGCGCTCATGTGTGCTGCCTTCTGCTGGATGTTCCAGGGCTGGCTGCCGCCGGAATGGGCTCTTTTCGGCGGTATCCTCGTCGTGCTTCGCATGGGCATTTTCGGCTATTGGATGAACGGCTACTGGAGCTCTTCCGTGGTCGCGCTCGGCGGAGCCCTTGTCATCGGCGCCCTCCCACGGATCAAACGGCGGTGCCGCGTACGAGACGCTTCCTTGATGGCCCTGGGTCTGGTGATCCTTGCCAACAGCCGGCCTTACGAGGGGCTGGTCCTAAGTTTCCCAGTCGCAGTGGCCATAGTGAGTTGGTTGACGGGGCGACAGCGCCCGCGCTTATCTGTGGCTTTCGGTCGCTTCGTGGTGCCGGTTGTTCTGATTCTGGGCATCGCCGCGGTGGGCGCTGGCTACTACAACTACCGCGTAACCGGAAATCCATTCTTGATGCCTTACCTGGTCAACCACCGAACCTACGGCCAGGCGCCATTTTTCTTGTGGCAGAAGCCACTCCCTCCTCCTGCTTATCATCATGCGGTAATGCGCGACTTCTACGAAACTGATCTTCGAGCGTACCTGTACGAACTCACCGTCAATGGATTTCTCCACCGCTGTGTGTCCCGAGCTTGGATGATGTGGGGTTTCTATCTTGGCCCTGCGCTTACCATTCCGCTGCTCGCTTTTCCTTGCATCATCCGCGACCGCGAGATGCGGTTTCCGCTCATCGCTGGCGCGGTTTTCCTGCTGGGTCTCGCAGTCGAGACCTGGATGTCTCCCCACTACTTCGCGCCGGCACTTGGCCTTCTTTATCTCGTTTTGCTGCAGTGCATGCGGCATATGAGACTTTGGCGCTGGCACGGAGCGCCGCTAGGCTCTGCGCTGGTGCGGGTGGTTCCAATGATTCTCTGCGCCATGATCGCCCTACGAGTAACGGCAATCATCGCTCACGTCCAAATTGAGCCAGATTGGCCCCGCGGAAACGTCGCCCGAGCGCAAATCATTCGTGCTTTACAGAATTCGGCTGGACAAAATCTCATCCTGGTCCGCTATAGAATGACGCGCACTCCCTTCCGGAATGCGCACATACCGGATTCAGAGTGGGTGTACAACGCAGCCGATATCGATCGAGCCAAGGTCGTATGGGCGCGGGATATGGGAGAACGTGACAATCAGGAAATCCTGGAATATTTCAAGGGATACAGGATCTGGCTGTTGTCAGCGGATGAGTCCCCTCCGCGGCTGGAACCTCTTTCCAGTTCCTCCGCTGGAGATGATGGGAATCGTCAAATACCCGACAGCAACTAAGGGCTGGTTGGTAGGAGCGGCAGAAACCCATTTCGCTCTTTGGGCGGTTATTTGCGCGCGATTCCAAGAATGCTCAAGAAGAAGCTGGAAAGAATAACCTCCACCCCCAGAGTGACCAATACGATGACGGCGGCAACGAGCCGCACCAGAACTACTGGATTCATGGGCCCAAACCCTGCGCGGTTCCATGTGTACAAGGAATAACCAGCGATCACGATTCCGCTCGCCAGAAGAACCGCCCCCGCAAGCAATCCCTTTTCAAGGTTGAACAGTTGAAACGCTCGGGTCAGCCGGGGATCTTCGGGAAGCAAGCCTTCGGTGACGGCAAACACCTTGGTGAAAAAGGCGAACACGACAGCCTGAAATCCAACCAGAATTGCTGTGACTGCGTAGAGAAGAGTATGGATGTCCAGCAGAGTGTGTCCGAGTTGCCGGGGACCCGGCAGAAGCCAAAGCGCGGTCAGCGAACCCGCCACCAGAAAAGCTATCCCCGGATACAGGAACAGCCAGCGCGGGCTGTACAGTAACAGGAAGCGCAGGTGTCTCCAGCCATCGTACCAACTGCGTAAGTGCGATCTTCGGCCGCGGCCAGAAAGCGAAAGGGTAGTCGGCACTTCGCATATCGGCATCTGGAAGAGCGATGCCTTTACCACCATCTCGCTGGCAAACTCCATTCCCGTCGTCCGAAGTTGCATGCGTTCGTAAGCCGTTTTGCTGAATCCGCGCAAGCCGCAATGAAAATCACGGCAAGGGGTTTTGAAGAAAAGGCGTCCGATTCCTGTAAGCAATGGATTGCCAAAATACCTGTGCAGAGCAGGCATTGCCCCGGGCTCAATTCCGCCCTTGAAACGGTTGCCCATGACCAGTTCATAGCCGTTTCTCAACTTCTCCAGAAAGACGGGAATCTGCGTGAAGTCATAGGTGCCGTCCGCGTCGCCCATAATAATGTACTTGCCGCGAGCAGCGTTAATGCCTCCCATAAGAGCGTGCCCGTAACCCTTGTCCCCGACCGGAACGACACGCGCCCCGGTGTTTTGAGCGATTTCAGCGGATTTGTCCGTGCTGCCGTTGTCGGCGACAATGATCTCGCCCGCGATACGGTTTTGCTGAAGACTTTCGCGAATTTGGTCAATACACGCACTCAGGGTGTCTTCTTCGTTAAGGCACGGCATCACGACAGAGAGCTCAGGACATCTCAGTAAGCCGTCGTCGACCGACTCAGAACCCAAGGGCGATGTGGACGGCATAGCCTCAATATCTCCAACGGGAATACGCAGGAGGGCGCGCTCTTCAACAGGGCAGCCCGCCTGACGCGCCAGTTTACATCAGGAGGTGGACTGCAGGAATTTGCGAACCACTCGGACTGCAGCCATTCCGCGGTCGATGAGCCGGGTTAGGCTTCTCCGCGTCGCAGCCACAAGGAGAAACACAACTCAGAGGCAATCATCCAAAATCGTGCGTTGGCATCCCTCTCTGGCGATCATAATCTAGGGATCAATCTCAAACGAGCTGGGAATACAATTGGGACGCTCTGCCTTTCAGCGTGTAATCGTCGGAGATGAGAACAGTCAGACAAATCGCGGTTTCACTCGACCGGATACTGTTGCAACTTGGCAAGCGTCTATGAAAGTTTTTCGCCTCAAACGCGCACTCATTTTTACTCTCGCCAGTTTCGCAGTGCTGCACGGGTTGATCTTCTGGCACCTTCGCGATTCGGTTTTTCGAGGCTATTTAGACTTTGCATCCTTCTACACCGCGGGAAAGATCCTACAACATGGGAAGAGCGCGAGCCTGTACGATCCCACATTTCAATGGCAGGTGCAGCAGGAATTCGCCGCATCGGTGAAAATTCGCACTGGTCCATTGCCATACATACGACCGCCGTTTGAAGCCTTGTTGTTTCTGCCCTTCGCCTACCTGAACTACCCTGCTGCGTTCCTGGTGTGGACCTGCATCAAGATTGTAGTGTTATTTGCCATTCCTTTGCTGTTGGCGCGGGAAACTCCGGTCGACTCGGTGCTTCTGCCGGAGCCGTGGCTTCAAGGTTTGCTGAGTCTCGGTTTCTACCCAATTGCGTTAGATTTACTAGAGGGACAGGACTCGATTCTTCTCCTGCTGGTCCTCGCGCTCGTTTTCACCTCGCTGCGCGACGGGTCGAGCTTTCGCTCAGGAGTCTATTTGGGTCTGGGTCTGTTCAAATTTCACCTTGTTATTCCACTTTTTCTCGTGATGCTTCTGAAGCGAAAGACTAGAACGGTGCTCGGTTTTCTTTGCACCGCATGCGTCCTGTTGTTAGTTTCGCTCGCCCTCGTGGGAAGATCGGTCATAGTCGCTTATCCCGAGTATATCTGGAGTCTGAGTCAGACGCCCGCCCGTATTGGAATAAACAGCAGTGTAATGCCTAACATTCGCGGCTTACTAACCCCTTTTCTCGGCGTGGGAAGAGTCCCACTGCTAGTGGTGGGCGCTCTTATCGGGGTTTCGATTTTGGGTACAGTCTGCGCAGCAAGGATCTGGACAGCTTCCGACGATGCTGCCTCGAACCGGATAGGATTTTCGTTCTCCATTGTCGTCATCCTCATAACTAGCTACTACACCACCAGCTATGACTTGGCCTTGCTTATCCTGCCTTTCCTATTGACAGGCAGCATATTTGCAACCGATGCAACTGTTCGTGGTTGGCCTCGCTGGTTGTTTGTGGCTTCCACGACTATGCTACTGTGCAGTCCTTTCTATTTCCTGCTGCTGTCTTTCGGGAAGTTCTTCAGCATGACTTTAGTGTTGCTGGTGTTTGCCCTGGCGCTGGCGAAATTGGCGCGAATGCATGCGGACGAAATTGTTGCGCGATAGCGTTGTCTGCACTTGTCCGTGCGAGGCCTACCACACTTTCATCTCGGCATTACTCGTGGGTTTGGGTGACATCAGACTTGCGAACCTTCGGTGGGCTAGGTGGGTTACAATGCTGGCGTGAAATGGCACTTGCGCGCGTTGGACCTCTGGCTACTGAGCGTGGCTCTGGTTTTCTGTCTTGCGTTTTGGTACTGGGCGAAGCGAGTTTATATCCCCGCGATTGCCGCCGAGGTTCGCGCCAGGAATTTACCCGTTGGAAATAATTCGGATCTTTACGCGCGCTGGCTCGGGGCGCGCGAATTACTCTTGCACGGCAGGGATCCGTATAGCTCCGAGATAACACGCGAAATCCAAGTTGGATTCTATGGACGCCCGCTCGACCCAAAGAAGAAATCGGATCCCCTAGCCAAGGAATCGTTTGTTTACCCAGTGTGGGTCGTGTTCTTGCTGGCGCCCACAGTGACCTTGCCTTTTGGTGTAGTGATCGATATCTTCCGCTGGATTTTAATGTGTAGTGTCGCGCTTAGCATACCTCTCTGGATGTATACGATGGGATTTCGTTTGAGACCACCGGTTGTTGTTTCGGGGATCCTGTTTGCGCTTGGCAGCTTCCCAAGTCTTGTCGAGTACTATCAACAGAATCTCACGGCATTATCTGTTCTTCTAGTTGCCGCGGCGGCAGCTTGTATAACGCGAAACAGGCTTGCACTAGGGGGAGGGCTGCTCGCGTTCGCCACCATCAAGCCGGACACCTGCGGTCTCCTCGTCATCTGTTTCCTTGCCTGGGCCTCCTTTCGTTGGAAAAGCCGTCTAAGGCTTTTGTGGAGCTTTACAGGAACCATCGCAATATTATTCGCCATATCGGAAATAATCTTACCTAATTGGATCTTACGGTTTATAGGGGCCATTCGCGAATATCCAACGTACGGTACCAGTCCGAACGTCCTTCAGCTGCTTTTTCCGTCGTTCCTTGGCACACTCTTTTCGTGGTTGCTGTTAGCCTTTCTCTTTGGACTCTGGTTCCGTTGGCGAACCGCGGATGCCACCACACTTCGCTTCCGGTGGATACTCGCGTGGACTTGCATTGTCACTCTTGCCATAATCCCAAAACGCGCGGCCTACAATCAATTGTTATTGATTCCGCCTTTCCTGATGCTGCTGAACCAGTTCCGTGATTTTCAAAGAGGAGATGACGTCATCCAGCGTGCGTTTGTGAGCACACCTTTTGCTTGCCTACTTTTGCAATGGTTGACAGCCTCGTTTTTGAGTCTAAGCGTGATGTTCAGTAAGCGAACGCTATCGCCCTTCCTAGCTGTACTGCCAGATCATATTTTTCTCGCGATAGTGCCCCTTACGCTTCTTGCCATGGCAACGACGACTTTCCTGCCTGCAACAGCTCAAGCCATGCGCGGCAGCCAATTCCGGCTATTCTCGCCAAGATCTTTTCTCGCGTAAACAGGGTTTCGGTGTGACCGGAACGTCACACAGTGTTGGTCAGAGGGGTAATGCCGGCGAGTAATCCAAAGAGCTGCCAGCGTGACCAACGCGGTGGGACGGATCAAGAATGCACGCGACCTCGCGCGTTCTACCGCTCAAACAGAAAACTTAGCGCTTCCGGAAAGCGCTTCGCCCACTCTCCCTCGTTGTGAGTTGCGCCTTCATCGATTTTCACCAGCAAACGACTCTCGTCCAGGCCCGCGCGCCGCAGGCTCCGTTCGAGTTGGCGGACATCCTCCACCACCTGTTTATCTTTGTCCTCACGACCGGCCTCTCGTGTGCCCATCGCCAGAAACACTCTCTCCGGCCAGCGTCGAAAACGGCGGCTGTACTTCAGTATCCTTCGATTGGAAATGAACAAAGATGGGCTCTCCAGTAGCAAGAGACCGAACACTCCCGGCCGCTCGATCACCGTGTACAAAGAAATCAGCGCGCCCAGGGACGACCCGCCCAGCCCCGTGTTCTCGGGGCCTCTTGCGATGCGGTAGCGCTCGTACACAAACGGCATGACCTCATTCATCAGGAAGTCCGGATAGCGTTTTCCTTGCGGCCGCAGGACTGGAGGATGAAGCGAGCGGTAGGGTAAGAACTCCTTGATGCGGTCGCCCTGGGTATTGTCGATGCCCACAATGATCAGCGGCGGAATTACCTCTTGGCGGATCAGGCGGTCGGCAGTTTCGTCCACTTGCCATTCCACGCCAGCAAAGGCGGTCGCGCGGTCAAACAAGTTCTGGCCATCGTTCAGGCAAAGCACGGGGTATTGACGCGTTTCGTTGCCGGGTGCGTCGTACCGCGGAGGCAGCCACACGCGCAGCATCCGCGTGTTGCGAAAAATCTGGCTGTGGAATTCGTGCAGCCGAAGATCCCCGATGACGGAATCGTTTGAGGGCACTGCGTGCGCTTGACTGGTTTCTTCCATCGTTCAATGTAGGCGTGGGCGTCCTGGCCCTTCAAGGAAACTGTACTTGGCCAGAGGTGTCAACTCTGGCGCATGGCGCTTGCCGCCAGAAATGACGAGAGCGCCGTGAGCAGAAAAATCAACGCCAGCGATGAAAGGCACAGTATGCACCACGTCGCCAGCACAAACTTTTCGATATACGTGAGATAGAGTGCGAAGCCCAGCCCCGCCGTCGAAGCGATCAAAAGCATGAAGGGAGTTTCGGCTTTCGCCCGATAAAACGTCGCCAGGCCAAGAAGCAGCCCGTAACCAAGAATGCCAATCAGGGCATCCGGAATTCCGAGCACGGTCGAGTAAATGCTGCGATTGACGATGTCGCAATTGAAGCTTTCCCCGAAATCACAGTAGCTCGTCTTCGAAGTGCCATAGTGGTGATGCAGCGAGACGGACGAGACCACCACGCCAGCTAGCGCCAGAACAGCGATCAACTGGAAGACCTGCCGCGACGCTGGCGTCATGGCAGGCTGCATCCAGTCTGCTCCCCCAGGAAATCCAACTCGTGCTCGCCCTCGACCCGCGTGCCATCGGCGAAAATCCACGTAGGAAACCGTTTGATGCCAGCCTCGGTACAAACCGCTTCGATACCCCTCGAGCCTTTGATTCCACACTCAACATAAGGAGCATACTGAAACGATGAGCCGAACTTCTCTTTCTGGGCAGCACAATGCTCGCACCAGAAGGCGCCATACATTTTTGCTTGCTTTGCCGTCAGGCACTTGGCAAATGCGTCGAGACGACTGGTGCGCCTGTGCCATCCGAAGTAATACGCGGCGGCAAACGCAACCACGATCACGATCGCGATAATTATGTAGCGCCACCGCGCCGGGTTCGGCTGCCCTTGCCGCTCTTGTTGTCGTTTTCTGCGCTCTTGTGACATAGGGATAATTTCTTATACCACGACCTTCAAAGCCGATGGCAGGACATCCAGAGCCTGGCATTGTAGTGTTAGAACTTCGCCGTCTACCATTACGTCCACCGGAGCGTCCAACTCAAAATCAACTCGCTTCGCCTCCCGCCGTTCGGCCAGAGGATGATGAATATGCGTGCCGTCATAGAGTGTCGGCAAGTTACGGATCAGCCCCAACCGTCCAATGGGCCCCCAACGCACATACTCGATCAGCCCATCGTTCACCTCGGCCTTGGGCGCGATCATCATGGTTCCGCCGGTGAACTTACTGTTGTTGAAAGTCAGGAACAGGCAAGGACGCCGGTCGAAGTCTGCTTCGCCATCGACTCGCACAGGGAAGGGTCGTCGGCGAAAGCGAGCCAGCGAAATGAAGATGGACGACTGATAGCCCAGTTCACCCCACCCACTGAAACGCCGCGCCCTCAACGTCGCAACGTCGGCGGCAAACCCCATGGACAGCAGGTTGATGTAGTGCAGCACTCCCTTGGCATGACGCAATCGCAAGACATCACAGGGCTGCGAGCGCCCTGCGAGCAATGCCTCGATTGCATGTTCCACTCCGCGATCGGAGAATTCGCGCAGAAATGAGTTGCCGGTTCCCAAGGGTAGAAAGGCCAGGGTTGCGGGTCCGTCAGATTCCCGGCGTGGAAACAGCCCGTTGACGACTTCATACGACGTGCCATCGCCGCCCACCGCGATGAACTTGCGGTACCCGCGGGCATAGGCGTCGCGCACCAAATTTGCCCCCTGACCAGGGGCGGTGGTTTCGATCACATCGAGCCTGATTCCGCCTGCGCGCAGACGGTCAAGCGTCTCGGGAACGAGCTTCTGAGACCGTCCCCCGCCTGCAGCCGGATTGATCACGGCGAAAAAAGTGTCCGCGTCGCTCACAGTTCAACCACCGCCGCCCGACCGAGAACTTTACGGATCTCGTCGGCAAGTTCGTTACGCTTGATTTTCATAGACGCGGTTCTCGGGAAATCCTTGGTGCACAGTAAATATCCACCAACCCGCTTGAAGTCGGGCAAACGCCTATTGCGCACGTTGATCTCCTCTTTCAGTGCGTCAGTAAATTCCTGGTTTTGCTCCAGGCGCACGAGGAGAACCAACATCTCGCGGCCCAGAGTCTTGGCAGGCCAAAGATAATTGGCCGCGAAAATGCAGGATTCCTTGACCGGCAGCCCATCGAAAACATTCTCGATGTCTTCCGGGTATATATTCTTGCCGCCCTCGGTGACGATCATGTTTTTCTTGCGCCCAAAGAGTTGCAAGTGCCCATTGCCATCGAAGCGGCCCAGGTCGCCGGTCAGCAGCCAGCCGTCCACGATCGTCTGAGCGGTCAGTTCCGGATCATCTAGATAATGCGACATCACGGTCTTGCCCCGGGCCGCAACTTCTCCGATCCCCTCAGAGTCGGGATTGAGAACACGCAATTCCACTCCTGGCAACGGCTTGCCCACAGTGTCCGCGCGAAAAGGCTTCAGATCGTTCAGCGTGAGCGAAGTAACCGCCTCGGTAAGGCCATATCCGTTGGCCACCGGAATGCCGAGATCGTCAAAGAACTGCAACGTCGAAGATTCGGTAAACGCGCCCCCCGTGAACATCGCCCGCAATTCGCCACCGAACCCTTGATGAACCTGGGGCAGAAGTTTGCGACTCAGGCCAACCTTGGGATGCGCACGGGTAAGGGCCTTGTTCAACGCGATCATGCGCCGGAGCAGGAAACGTTTCGCTGGGGATAGTTCGTCAAACTTTGCTCGCAGGCCTCGTTCCAGGTTCCTGAGAATCATCGGGACAAGCGAGACGTATGTAATCTTGTAGCGAACGAAAGCGTCGCGCACGAACTCCGGCCGTAGCGTCCGCAGATGCACTACACAGGCGCCGCACACAAACGGGCCGATGAAGCCAACCATAAAATCTATCGCGTGGTTCGTGGGCAGAATACTCAAGTAGCGCACCCCGGGCCAGAATGGGTACCACGCGGTCAGTGACTTGCACTGCTCCAGATAATTCTCATGCGTCAGGACGCATCCCTTCGGACGCCCTCCCGTTCCCGAAGAATAGACAATGCAGGCCACATCCTCCCGCTCGCGGAGAACAAAACCGGGCTCGCCTTTGCGCCGGAAGTCTTCCCAACGATAGGCTCTAGCGAGATCGGCTCCCAGAGGCGCTTCCGTGACCAGCACCTTCTTCAATTTGTGATTCTTGAACTCTGGAGACTGAGCGATCGCTCGCCACAGATAGTATTCAACGATCAGGAACTTCGCCTTGCTGTGTGCGAGCAATTGCAGATGCTCAGCCGCGGTCAATTTGTAATCGAGTGGCACCAGCACGCCGCCGCGATAAAAAACGGCATACGCCGAAATCAGCCACTTCGACTGATTGGTCATGATGATCGCCGCCCGATCGCCGGGCTGGAACTCGGCGTCCTCCAGCGCACGAGCCAACGGCAGAGCCATATCCTTGAAATCAGAGTAGGTAAGCCGTGTCTTCTCCCGGTCCCGGTCCGCCTCGATCAGGCAAGTTTCATTCGGCCAGCGGTCCAGCGCATCCCGCAGCGCAGCGCCCAGACAACTGTATTGGTCGAGATTAAGCATTAGGAAAGTATGATTTTCGATTGCGTCCGCTGGATCCGGTCAACTTACACAGTCAACCGAGAACTGATCACTGATCACCGGATTAGTCCTCTCGCGTTCTCCGCACCCTACGCCGCACGATGGCTTCGAACCTTGCTCACAATCGTGCTTGAATGCGCTCCGCCAGGGTGCGGAAGTCCGATACTCCTTGCAATTCGTAATCCGGCAATTCAATGCGAAAATGATTCTCCAAACGAGTGAGCAGATCGAGCGCCTGCAAGCTGTCGATACCGAGGGTCTTGAAAAAGTCGTCGTCTGGTGCGAGCTTCGCCCGCGGTACCTTGAAGTGACTGGCTGCGAGATTCAGGACTTCTTCGAGTGTTTCTTTCTGCGCTGTCATTGTCTCACCCCAATCTATCGGCAAATCCACAGCTTCGATTGTCATCCTGGGCGAAGCGTAGCATCTATGCATTGCAAGACAACAAAATACCTACGGTAAATACGGCTGCGCATCCTCGCTCTCCGCAAACCTTCTTAGACCGGCCTCGACCGCCGGCTGCACGAAGAGCTCGCAGAAAACATCGATCTCCTGGCGCAATTCTTCGTATGGAATTGGCTTAATAAATTTCTTTGCCGCAATCGCCGTCCGCCGGTCAAACTTCCCAAGCTGAGTCGCAGTTGCGCGCGCTATTCTCAGCGCCTCACCTTCCGCCACCACCTGGCTCACCAGTCCAACCTGTTGCAGCTTGGTCGCATTAAAACTTCGTCCCGTAAGCAGGAGATCGCGAACCACCGCGTTCCCCAAATCACGCTTCAAGCGCGGAATCCCTCCAAAGCCCGGAATCAATCCCAGCCGCAGCTCCGGAAAACAAAACCTCGCCATTTTGTCGGCGATAATCAGATCGCATACCAGCGCCAACTCAAAGCCGCCGCCAAAAGTAACTCCATGTACCGCCGCGATGGTGGTCAATGGCGAAGCATCGATCGCAGTCAACACCCGGTGAATGCGCTCCAGGTAATCGCGAACCCCCTGCGCGGCATCCTGCCGTCCCATTTCCTGCGAGCGCCGATACAACTCTCGCAGGTCCGCCCCGGCACAAAACCCAGCCTTGATCTCGCTATAAATGATGAGCGCGTGGGCCTCGCCTTCGAACCCATCCAGAGCTTGGACGAACTCTTCGAGCTCTTCCAGCGTGAGCGAACCAATCTCATTACAGGGCACGCGATGCAGCGCCAGCTCGACCACGCCGTGCTTCAACTCCCATGAAAGCGCCTGACCGCGAAAAGATTCCATGCTCCGGCCGGTTTCCTTTGTGAACCTCAGTGTCTTTGTGCTCAGTGCCTTCGTCTACGAGGCCTGCTTCACACCGTACATCTCTTCGATTTCGTCCTTTAAACGCGCCGAAATCGAATCACGCTTCAATTTCCCATTCGCCGTCAGCAAGCCATTCTCAATCGAGAACGGCTCCGAATAAATGTGAAAAGCTCGCACCTGCTTGTAATGCGGCAAGCCGGCATTCACCGCATCGAGTGCCGCCTGTACCCGCTCCCGGGTTACGTCGCCGGTCACGACCGCCGAAAGATATCCGCGCCCATTGCCCACCAGCACGACCTGCTGCGCCCCCGGCAAATTCCGCAGCACTTCCTCTTCAATTGGCTCCGGCGCGATGTTGTGGCCGGAGCCCAGAACAATCAAATTCTTAATGCGTCCGACAATCCGCCAGTTCGCGGCCGCGTCCACCTCGCCCTGATCGCCGGTATGAAACCAGCCATCGCGTAAAGCTTTCGCCGTCTCGTGCGCGCGATCCCAGTATCCCGGAAAAACATTCGGCCCGCGCACAACGATCTCGTCATTCTCCGCCAGCCTTATTTCAATGCCACGGATCGCCGGTCCCACGCGGCCCGCCTCGACATGACTGGGATCATCCATGGTGCAGATCGCGGTAGTCTCGGTGAGCCCATAGACCTGCAGCACCGGAATCCCCAGCATCATGAAATAAAGTTGCGTCTCCAGGTTAAGCGGTGCCGAACCGCAGATGAGCGCTTTGAGGTTCGAGCCAATCATCTTCTTGCGGATGGTCGGAAACACCATCGCATTGGCCAACGCCAGCCACATTGAATCCGCGAAGCCTGTCTGTCGTTCCTGCTTGCGCACCCACGCGCTCTTGGCACGACCATAAATGCTGAGAACTACTCCGCCGGTCTTCCAGAGCTGTTCATCGACCGCTTTGCGCATCCGTTCGAGAAGCGCAGGAACGTTGAGAATGTAATCGGGCGCGGCCGCGCGGATGTCGCTCGCGATCTTGCTCAGGTCCGTGTTCAGCGTAAGCATGCTGCCGCGCAGAAGACAGGTCAGCAGCATGATCCAGGAACCGGCAAAACAAAACGGAAGATAATGAAATACCCGATCCTGACCAGGTTTGTTCTGCATCAGAGCGTCGAGCCGGCCAGAAGTACAACCCAGCATATGGCCAACGTTCCCAGCGGTGAGAACAACCCCTTTTGCCTCGCCCGAGGTGCCGGAGGTATAAATAATAGTGACCGGATCGGAGTCCGCAAGTTGTTTGTACCCTGCATTGTCCGGATGCCCCATCCTTCGCGTTCTTTGCAAAGGGCCAAACACATCCTCAAACAGCAGCTGCGGCGGCGCCTCTGACCAGTTCTGCACAATCCCATCACGCAGCACCGTATCCCCGCAGCAGATCAACGCTGGAGAACAGTCCTTCATCATTGCTACGAGCTCCGCCGGAGCCTGCCGCGCATAAAGCGGCACAACGATCAGCCCTTCAGCCATAATGGCTAAATCCATCGCCGCCCAGCGAACACTGTTATGCGCCAGCAAAGCACACCGGTCACCCCGCTTTAGCCCCTTAGCAGAAAGCAAAGCCCGCGCGGTCGCGATCGCCTCAAGCAGGCCGCGCCCACTCTGTGGAGACGCAGCTTGCTGCGTCTCCCCGTGCAGCTCTTGCAGGACAACGTTCTCCCCCGCCGCCTCAAGCCGCGCAAGTATGTCGTCGAGAAAACTCATTCAATTTTGTTCGGCCAGTGTGCCCTGGTGACGGTTAGTTGTACACCTCAGCCAAGCTGCGCAGCCCCGCACCCATGGGCGGCAGATATTCCTCCCAACTCCACTCTCCCCTGCGCGTCGGAAACTCCGGATAGCGCCGCTGCACTTCTTCCTCGAAGTAAACCCCCATCCGCGCCATCACCTTCAAATTCCGCACCACGGTCCGCCCGATCCCATTAGCAATCCTCTCGCCTTCCTGGCTCATCTTGATCAGGGCCGCCAGCAGTTTCGGTTCCAGGTCAGCGTCGTCCACGTTCATCAACAGATCCTCATGCCCCCGCTCGCGCATAAGGTTTCGAATGCGCTCGTCCATGGTGATCCCCGCCGACGGCACCAGCCCCGGCATACTCGTCACAATTCCGTGATAGCGCGACGATGCCATCATGTGGCAAGCCCGCAGCACGCTCACCAGTTCATACATGTTGTAATCCTCAGAACTGAGGACCGGCACGCCAGCCAATTTCTCTGAAATTCGGCCAGCCGGACGCGCATCCAACCGCTCCGTCGCCGCCAGAATCACAAACACCTTCCGTTGTTTGCGAAAGGCATCCACTGCATTCGCGATCGCCGTCAGGTAGCGCTCGTAAGCGCGGTCGGCCTCCGGCCCCGAGTTATGGAAGTACACCGAGCGGTAGTGGCTATCCTTATATGCCCCCACCAGTCCGTGCATCGCGAACTTGGCCACCGACGCCTTCACTGGCCATTCGAAGGGATTAATCGGACACACCACCAGCACCGGCGTGCTTCCATCCCACCCCAGCTCGCGCAGCACCTTCCTCCCAAATTCCGCCGGATGCGGCTCGAACGTCCAAGCCGTATCCGTGCCCAGTTCGTTAGGCACCCCCAACTCCCGCAGAATGGTGCGCGATTCTTCGTTGCGCGTAATTACCAGTGAGTTCTGGCAGAAGCGTGCGCACATCTTGGCCACGATCGGATCCATATGCCCAGCCTCAGCGCCATAGCCGACCGAGAGCTTGTTCTGCGCCGCCGCAATGCCCAGCGACCCAATCATCATCGTGGTCAGAGCATTGGCGAACTTGCTTTTGAACATGGACCCTTCGCAAGCCACTACGCCGTGATGCTTTGGCACTTCATCGGACAAAAAAGGCGGGAAAATATCCGGCAGATGCACCTGCGCCGTACTCTCGAAATATCCTTGGGAGAATTTCGGAACCTGCGTCATCACGCTAAACGCGACCCGCTCCGCGCCCAATATGTGACGAAGCTGCCGCAGCATCTCCTCCACGCGCACGTCCGAACCCATGTTGCGCGTCCCGTTGTACCCGGCAAACAACAGCTTCAGCCTCTCCCCCGGATGCCAAGGCTTCCTTTTGCCCAGCATCCATGCAGCTTTCGACTTTTCAATCGAAGCACTCACCCAGGCTTCGAGCAGGAAGTCCATCATGCCGCGGACCCTCCGATCCTGGCGGGCCAGTCCTGATACGCATAGGAAAAATTAGTCTCCCGGCTGAACTTCAACAATGGATAGCTGTACCGCGAGAATGGAACCGGCTTACGACCCAACTCGGAGGTCACGCGCGTGTTATCAAAAACCGTATTCCACACCAGGTACGGCATGAACACCTTCATCAACGACGCGCCTTGCGCAACCGCACCCTTGCGATTCGCCAAAGTATTCACAGTCCCAGAGAAAGGCCGCTCCAGCATGGGAACAAACACGGGCGCGCGTTTGTGTTGCGAAGCGGCCAGCGCAGTGGTCAATTCACGAAACGACTGCGACTCTCTGCCCGAAGAAAGATGGTAGGTGTCGTACTGCGGATTATCCTTCTGGTGCAGCGTCGCAATCGCATCCGCCACGAAATCCACGTTCACAATGTCGATTTTGTCATGCGGCCGGAATGGAAGTACCGGCAAACCAGCCAGAAAAACAAATGCTTTTACCATGTCGAACTGCGTAGTCTCCGCCCGGCGGCTGTCTCCAAGCACGATGCTCGGCCGGAAAATCGTAATTGGTACCTCCGGCAAAAGCTGCCGGATCATGTGTTCGCAAAATTTTTTCGTGCGCGCATACGGATCGTAATCCGACCGCTCCCAATCGATCGACTGATCTTCCGTTACGACCTCATCCTTGCGCTTTCCAGCCACGGCCACAGTGCTCACGTGGCTGAACCGGCGAAGCCCGTGGTAGTGATGCACCCGCATGGCCAGCTGCAACACCTCCAGCGTTCCTCTCAGATTCACGTTGAGACAGCTCTTCTCCGACTTCCGATTTAGCGACGCCGCGCAATGGATCACCGAATCGGTGGTGTGGATCAGGCGATCGTAATCATCCCGCGCCAGACCGAATTGAGCCCCCGTCAGGTCTCCGCGAAAGATTCTGATCCGCGTCTGCAAATATTCGTAGAACCGTGGGAAGTCCAGATGCAATTGCAACGCATGCCACAAGCGCACCTCCGCCTCGTGCGGATCTCCCGCCCGTACCAGCACGTTCAGCGAAGCTCCGTGCTCCTCCAGCAGATTGGCGGCGACGTGCCCGCCGATGTATCCAGTGGACCCGGTCAGGAATATCGCCACGTTGCTCCGTTTGTGCCAGTTTTGATGGTTTCTCCGTTGCTCTCGGCCTCGGCCAGTTGAAAACTCCGCGACGGCCTGGCTTCCAGAGGACGCCCCTCAATGAGCGGATAAGTCCAGCGACGCAAGGCTGGAATGTGGATGTTGATCCAGTACTCCCACCAGTCAATGCTGCGCGTGTCGTAACCGAAGGCAGCCCGCTCTTGAGAGACCAGCGCATACGCCAGTTTTTCTACATTCTCCGCCACAAAGTCATGCTCGTTTAAGAGAATAAATGGCTCGAACAGTTCGATCAGCTTTTCAACCTTTTCCAGATTGCGTTCCGCCCGCGCCAGCGGGGTTTTGCGCAAGGGCAGCGGCGACACAATGCGCTGAATGGACTTGATGATCGCCTTCTGCGCCGGCGCCGACATGCGCTCGTAGCGCTGCTTCGAAACTGGAATCGCATCGAAGCGTAGCCGCAGCCAGCTTTCCAGACCTTCCAGCGCGCGGTAATGCTTGCGATGCGCTAACGACGTGAGTTCAATCGACCGCCGCATATCGCACGGGTTCGTCACTGAAGTTGCCAGCTGATAAACCTGCGCATTACGCCGTTCCACAATGGCGGCCGCGATCAGCGTCATCCCACGGCAAACCGAATCCACCGGGATCACGTCCAGCCGTTTCCGCTCGTTCGATGGCAACTGACGGAAATATGTTCCCAGCAAATAGGAGAGCGAGGCCGAAGTATTGATGCCTTCATTCCAGCCCACGAAAGGCTTCTCCACCGAGGTCTCGACAATCGCCGGACGCACCATCGCAATCGGCAAGCCCTCCCCGTACTTGTGAATCAGGGACTCCGCCAGACTCTTGGTCAGCGTGTAGGTATTCGCCCAGCCCAATTCGTTGGCGCGCTTCTTTCCAGCCTCTGTCAGATAAGTCCTCAGCCAGCGCACCCGGTTCTTGCGGATCTGATTCTCCAGGGCTGCGCCTTTGAGGTTTTTCGACGCATGCTCCTTCTGCAATGCCTGCCGCCGCAATTCCTCTGTTACCTCGGCGCTCTCTGCCTTTTCGGCCGCCCGTCTCACGAATTCGTGCAGCGAGCGCCACTCCGCATCGGCATCGAAAGTCGCCAGTCCAGCCGGCGTGTAGTTTGGCCGCAGAGTTTCTCCGACTCGCCCATCGCGTGTTCCCGCCACGTAGCACGTCGAAAGATGCAACAACCCGGCATGGTCCGACTTGCGAACGAATTCGACGATGCTCACCGCCGCATCCACATTGGTAAGCAGCGCATCTCGCAGATCAGGATTAAAGTCCGTCAGCCCCGAACTGTTGACGATCAGATCCAGATTCCTGCGCAATACTTCGGACACGTCCGGCGCCAGCCCAAGGTCCGGCTGCGACACGTCGCCTTCCACAACCCGTACGCGCTCTCTTAGAAACCGCGCCAGGCCAGCCCCATAACGCTTGTAGAGCGGATCGAAGACAGGAGATTCCTCCACCAGCTTTTCAAACCGCCCTTGCGCCGGATTCGATTTCTGCCGCCGGATGAGCAAATAAATCTGCCCGATCTCCGGCAAATCCATCAGCAAGTTGACCAGCCACACCTTACCGATGAACCCAGTCACACCGATCAGCATGACGTGCTTTTCCGCCAGCGCCGATCGGACCGAAAGCGGCTCTGCTTTACGGCCACCGGCGAAATGCACAATGGGATGTGTCCGTACCGGCACTTGTCGTGCCGCGGGAATCACCGCCGATTCCAACGCTTCCGCTGCCGGTGTACCTGAACCATCCAGACTTAAATCCCGAATCAACTGATCCGGAGTCCGCGTTCCGTCCGGCCCCGCCCCGGTAATCCGCGCGAATACTCCGCGAGGACGAATGACCGGATCCAACAATCTTCCGGTTGCCATGCCGTCACGAAATTCCAGGCGATTCGCGATCACCCACTTCGCCCCCAGATGCCGCGCCAGCGGACCCATCACGTGATCCAGTCCCTGGCTGACCAGCACCACATCGGCGCCCGAATCGATCAACCTCTTAAGCCCTTGGACTCCTTGGGGTTTCAGCTGCGGCTTCAACTTGTACTGAAAATATTCCTCACCCAGCAAATCCAACCGGTCGCGGCTGACCCCGCGCAGCACGGTGTGAACTACCCGGGTTGCAAAGACCCGGTTCGCGGCATATAAAAAAGGGCGCAACAGCGCCATCACTAAAACCAACCCTCGCCGCATCCATCGTTCAATAAACGTCTGCCCGTTCCAGGTAAAGAACGCGATCGGACGCACGGTAGTCAATTCCAGAAGACTACCCTCCACCCGCCAGTACACCCGCGGAGCCGCCCCGCCATCACCCGAATTGTGATTCGACTGTCTCAAATTCTGTTCGACCCCTAAAGCGGGTCGCAAGCTCTTTCGCAATTGTGGATAAGCCTTCTATTGTAAACAATAGCGGCAAAAGGACGAAGCTTAGATCCTCTCTGCGGACTCCGTGGCCGTCCTCAGCGCGCTCTGCGTTTTAGAGCTTTGTGAGGCATAGCCATAGGTTTCACGGTCGCTCCTGCCAACCCGTTCCGAAATATCCCTCGGCCACATTGATCCAAAGTCTCACAACGGCAACATTCCATCATCTTCCGGAGCAACTGCTGCATCGTCCTGATCTGCCCCATTAACTCCTCAAGTTCCGCCAGCTTTCTGCGGGACAGTTTTTGCCAGCGCAGCGCCGCAGGAGCCGCATCCCGGAAGCCAAAGAACAGCTCCCGTATCTCGTCCAGCGAAAATCCGGTTTGCCGCGCCCGTTGGATCACCGCCAGCCGGTGAAGCACGGTCGTGTCATAGCGCCGCTGTCCGCCGATCCGCTGCGCCGGAACCAGAATTCCAATCCGCTCGTAGTACCGAATCGCCGACGGCTGCAGTCCGACCCGACGCGCCACCTCAGAAATCGTCAATTGCGCCATGCCTGCATCTTAGACCACGCATCATCTCGATGCGGCGTCCCGAATTGACAAATAATTTACAAACGACTCCTTGCCTTAAAGTCGACTTTAAGTTGTAAGGTTCTGCTAGCGGGCAAAATCCGGCCGCTGAGGAGAACCCATGAAAATATTCCTGATCGTCGCAATCACCGCCGCAATCCTGGGCGGATACGCATTTTCCCAGATCGTTTCCGAACGTCGGACGGCCGCACAGCAACACAGTTCGGCAAACACCAAGCCCGAAACTCCATTCTTCTGCGACCGGACCGCCCTTACCTCGGAGCAGCGCAAACGGCAGCAGGAACTCGGCAAGATCCTTGGCTCCTCCGTCTTGGGAATCCAGGAGCTCCCCGACGGGTTTGAGTTCGAATTCCCCTCCACTCCTGCGAACTATCAGGCTCTAACCGAATTCACTCCCCTCGAACGCGCGTGCTGCCCGTTCTTCGACATCAGCATCCGGCTCGAGCGCGAAGGCGGAAAACTCTGGTGGCAACTCGCCGGACGCGAAGGCGTCAAGCAATTCATCCACGCCGAATTCTCCCCCTGGATCAAACGATGAAGATCAAACGATGAATCACCAAGCCCACGTAGCCTAGGCGAGCACAACAAAATCAGGAGGCCACACCCATGAAAACGATGAAATGGATATCTATAGCCCTGCTGATCTTAAGCCATCCGGCGCCAGCACAAATGAACACACCCGCAAGCGCCCTATCCATCCGCGAGGTAATCGATGCCTGGATCACCAACACCGAAAATCATCTCGTGCCCGTTGCTAACGCAATGCCCGAGGACAAGTACTCCTTCGCGCCCAGCAACGGCGAATTCAAGAATGTGCGCACTTTCGCCGAGCAACTGAAACACCTGGCGGCAAACAACTACCGGCAGGCTGCCGTCATTCTGGGAGAAAAGCCAACCGCCGACCAAATCAACGAGCAGGGGTCGGATTCAGTAAGGACGAAAGCAGAAATCGTAGGCTATCTAAAGGGCTCGTTCGCATCTCTTCACAGAGCGGTCGCCACCATCAATGAGAAAAATGAGGTCGAACCAATCAACGGGACTTCCGGCACTTGGCAACGGGCCCGCCTTGGCCTCGCCATTGATGCCATGGCCCACTCTTTTGACCACTACGGGCAGGTCGTGGAGTACCTGCGTATAAACGGCATTGTCCCACCCGACAGCCGCTAATCCGCCGAGTGCCGGTACATTGAAATCTGCCGCTCGACGATCGCAAGATCTCCGCTGCCCCACAGATTCGCGGGCTCGATGTCGTCGTTAGTGTTGGCGTCGAATCCCTCGTCGGGCAGCGTGAATTCATTGAACTGGTGGATCCACAGAAAGATAGGTTGAAGCTTCCTGGCATACCTCATGAAAGCGGCGAACGTCGCGTAAGTTCCATTCTCTCCGAAACGCAGCGCGTCATCCGGACAATAAGGCGGCCCGTTCGAACCACTCGGGCATTCCCATCCGTTCTGCCCCGCCGTAGCGATAGAAGCCGTGAAATTCTCCACCCGCGGGCCGACTTGGTTGTACGAAGGATAGTAGGGGCACAACTGCAGCGTGCACGAGGAATTAAGCCGGTCAACCCAGCTCCAGAACCCAAATTCAGATCTGATTTTCACCGGTCCGTGGGGCGTGCCCTGCGTAGCCCATAGCCCCGGTTGGCTGTCGAGATATCCCGCCATCATCTTGAATGTATATTTGGAACCGATCTCCGGATGTTTTCTCAGAAATTGTCTGAGCTTGAACCACAGAGGATGGTCAAAGCGGTTCGGATCCTGCGCCGCTCCTAGAAAAATCACCATCAACGGCTTGCCCTGGTAGATGACCGCACGATCGGGATATTTCCCCAGCAGTGAACCAAAATATTCCACTTCCTTCTCGAACGCGGTCTTGCCATCCCGATCTTTGAACAAAACATTTTCGTCGATGCCGCCCAGGATCGGAATAAGCCCAAGTCGAGTTCCCAGCTCTGTCCACGCCGAATAAATATTGCCGGTATTGTCGCGGATAGTTTGGTTCTGCAGTCGGAAGGCGTTACTGCAATTCGGGACGTATTTCTTGACAAACCATTCGCTATTAAAAATGCAGCTCACGTTGTTCGTGAGATCGCTCGTGGCCGCATCCGCGCCCATGTACTCCAACCAGGCAAGGTGTTGTTGAATGATGGCAGGATCGGCGCTGTCGTAACCCCCTCCAACCTTCTTCATATCTCTGGACTGCAAAAACGGCATGGCCGCACTACCTTGAAACGTCGCCGCATTCGGACCAAACCAGGCTTCGTACTCCATCACCACCACATGGCTGTTCTCATCTACAATCAGCGGCCCAGTCGATGGCGAAGCCGCGGCCGCGGGGAGCGAGCAAAAGCACAATAAGAATAAGATGGCCCTTGCCATCAGATACCGATGAATCCAAGAGTTCACACTGTCATCCTGAGCGAAGCGAAGGATCTATGCATTCTGTCTGTAGCACGGCTGTGAGAATCGTTGCGGGGAACCAACAGGTGTGTAGCTACGAATCCTTACCGACACCACAATAGTAACCCGTAATTCCCGCCTTTGTTGCGCACAGTCGCGAACCACACTCATCAAGCCTGGCCAACAATCTGGGCAAACTTATCCAAATCAATATTCCCTCCAGACACGATGGCAACAATCTTCCCAGACCCCGCACGGCCCGATAAAGCCGCCGCGACCGCGCAAGCCGCAGCCCCTTCGACGATAACGCGATTGCGCTCCGCCACCAGTTTCATGGCCTGCGCCGCCTCCGCCAAAGTCACAACCAGAGACCCATCCAGCAATCCGCGAGCCCGTTCGAACATGGACGGGAACACCATTTTGCTGCCAATCCCGTCCACAAACGACGTCTTATATTCCACCGTGCATGGCTCGCCCGCCGTCCACGATGCCGCCAGCGGCGCTCCGGTTTCAATCTCCACCGCGTAGATCCGCACTCGCGGCGCCCGCGCCCGCAACACCGACGCAATCCCGCACGACAACCCTCCGCCACCCCAGGGAATCACCACCGCCTCCAGATCCGGCAAGTCCTCGAGCAACTCCAAAGCAATCGTGCCATTTCCCGCCATCACATCCGGATCATCGAAAGCGTGAATGAAGGTAGCCTCGACTCCGGGATACGATCGCGTCTCAAAGGTTCGCCACCAATCGGCAAACGGAACTCTAATCACCCGCCCGCTCATTCGCTCGACGGCCGCAATCTTCGTCGCCGGAGCCGTCTCCGGAGCCACAATCGTCGCCCCGATCCCCATTCGCCGCGCACAAAACGCCACCCCCTGCGCCATGTTACCGGCCGAAGCCGTAAGCACCCCGCGTTCCAACCGCTCTGGCGGCGTTCGCGCCATCACATTCGCCGCTCCCCGGATCTTGAACGATCCAATCGGCTGCAAATTCTCCAGCTTCAAATAAAGCTCCGCCGGCGCGTCCGTGTTGCACCGCACCAGAGGCGTACGCAGCGCAACGGCGGCAATGTTGCGCCGCGCTTCTTCTACCTGAGCCAACGTGATGGGCATCCCCATAGATTAAACGCGACGCCGCCTTACTTTCATGCCTACTTCTGATCCTTCTGCAACTGTTGATTCAGTTTCTTCTGATCGCACAGCTGGGCCGACATGTCCTGCCCTCGATAAGGAGGAAGTTTATTTTGATAGGCCTTGCACAACTCCAGAATGTAGTTCACATCATGCTCCGACTTCGCCTTGTCCGCGGTCAACACCGGCGCTGCGGCTGTCGATTTTGCCGACGCCGTTAAAGGAGTAAAACTCGGCTGCACTCGCTCCTCCGCCGCGATCGGCACCTGCACCAGCGCCGGAGCCGTTGTTTTCTTCGCAGCCATCGCTCCGGAGAACGATCGCTTCGCCGCAGCATCCCGTTCCCCTAACTGTTGTACGGCCTGCCGCAAGTACTCCTCTGCACTCTCGGCCTCATTGGGAGCAGCCACAGCGGCTCTCTTGATTAGCCCGACCGGAGGCGCAGTGCATGCGGGCGGAGGAAAGTTGTTCCAGCGCAGGTGAATCTCAAGTTCCGCATAGGCCAGCGTCTGCTCGGGAGAGGGCAGAGTGAAAGTGACGACCGGCCCCCGTCCCGGCCAATAGCTTACCGTGGGAAACGCAATATTCGAACCGGGCGTGGCGAACATCTTGTTCACTCCCGGGATCAAAGTCGCTCCGCCGCTGCCCGGATCATCCACCAGCATAACGCTGAGCTGGTTGTTGGGAAAATTGACCAGGTGACGGTACCTGCTGCAATAGCCGCCTGTCCCCCAGTTGCGCACGAAAAGAACCCAGGTGTTGTCGTTCGGATCGGGATTGGTCTCGACCGCAAATGCCAGCACCGGATGTACTTCGCTCTTGCAACCGTGCTCGCAGTCGAGTCCGAATATCCCCACCACCGCCGCCCGCGGGTTCACCGCCGGATTCCCCGAGTTTAGCAGCGCGCCGATCTCCGCCTGCCGGCTTTGCTGGCTATTATCTTCCAGGCCCACCTGTTCCCTGACCGCCGTCCACAGCGGCAAATCAGCGTTCACCAGCGTCTCGGCAAAATCAAATTCCAATCCGATGAACTGCCCGTTGTTTTTGGTCAGCCCCGACCGATTAGGATTAGGCGGAAACAGCCGGAAATTGTAATCGTCATCCGGCGTGTGTCCCTCCCAGTCCACGCATCCCTGCTGCGTCGCCACAATCCAATCGGCGTGGCCGTCGAACGGAGCTGTAAGGTTTCCAATCTTGCAGATCACGCTGTTTGGAAACAGTGGCGCATCCTTAACAATGTTCTTGTTCTCCGTGCACTGTTTCGCGTAAGGATCCGGTTCACAGGGATACGGATGCTGGCCCTGTTCCCGCGGAGGAATCTCATTTTGTATCTTCTCCAGCCCCCAGTACGGATCGAGTGGCCCTCCGTTCGCATCCTCTTTATCCCACACCAGCGTGAAGTCCTCCTTGGGCTGCTGGATCGAGGAGCATTAGGAACCGGCTGCCAGGCGTGAGGACGATGACACGCCACGTTCGTGAACACACAAATGGCGCACAGAAACAACAGCGAGATATGCTTGCGAAGAATTGTCATATTCCCTCCAGGCCGCGCACAGAGTCGGGATCTCCAGCTTTTCCGCGGCGAACGCAAACGGGGTAAGGCCGTTCGCAGTGCCAGCAAGTCACGCGATTGTCTCCATTGCTCTAAAATCACCGCCAGAGACAAGTAGCCTGGAGCCCAGAGGGAAGGCCGCGATCATAATCCTCGAGTTTATCCGCCGTCAACCGTACCCGGCCTCCGCAGGATCAGTCAACACGGTACAGGAAAGTGTCCATGGAGCAGCCAAATCTTCACATTTTACAAATCTTTGACAACGCAGGCACAAGATTGGCATAGATTGGCTGCGGTAAATCGAAGCCGATTCCCGCACTGCTTACCCTCGTAAGGAGAAACCTATGAATCCTGTGGAACGCTCAACCCGCCCATACTCCGCTCTTCCCGAACCACTCCAGCGACGGCTCAACTCCTACGCCCTCGCCGCCGGCGCGGCCGGTGTCGGAATCCTCGCCGTGACCCAGCCAGCCGTGGCCAAGATCGTCTACACCCCCACGCACAAGGTCATCGGCCTCAATAATAAAGTCGCTCTCGACCTCAACCACGACGGAAAGAGTGATTTCAATTTTCAGGAGTCCTTCTTTACCACGACCAGCGTCGGAGAGAATCATTCCATCAAGTTGTCGGTTTTACCCGCTCACAAGAACGAGATCTGGGGCATGAATCACCATGCCTCTGCCCTCGCCGCCGGAGTTCAAGTTGGACCGAAAGGCCGATTTTCCTATGCCAAGAAAACCCTGGCTGTGGACTATTACGCCGACGGCACCGGAGGCAGTGGAACCTGCGCCGGTCTGTGGAACAACGTCAAGAATCGCTATCTCGGTTTGAAGTTCAGCATCAACGGGAAGACCCACTTCGGCTGGGCCCGCCTCAATGTCACTTGCACCACCACCTTCGGAAACCACGTTGTCACCGGCGTATTGACCGGCTACGCCTACGAAACCGTTCCCAACAAGCCAATCATCACCGGCAAAACCAAAGGACCGGAGGAGAGCCCAGATAACCAGAGCCGACTGGAAGCGCCAACTCCCGCAGCTCGCGCCACCTTGGCCGCGCTGGCCATGGGATCGCAAGGCCTGTCGATCTGGAAGCGCGAAGACTCCCTCTCCGAAAAGTCAACGTAAGCTCGGTCTTGTAAAGAGAAATCCAAACAAGAATGAGGGTGCCCCATCCTTGGCGTTCTATGCGGAGGATGGGAGCCGACGAAGCAGACTCCCGATTCGTATCACGGTATGCCTCCAGGCATACCGTAGGTCACTGAACATTTCTCCGGCTTTCAGCCGCCGGGGCTCGATGTTTGTCTTGTGACACAACATTTTTCCGCGGCTACCTCAGCGGAACCCTCGCTCTCGAAACGGAAATGCGACGCTCAACGAAAAAGGCCGCCAACTCGGCGGCCTCTCTGCAATTCAAACTTCCACAGAACTAATCCCCAAGCACCGGCTCACCAACTTCCGGCTTAGGCTTCGACGCTGTCAAAGCCCCCAGCGGAATAAACCCGTTCTCCGCAACTACCGGCTTCTCCTGCAACACGACTTCGCGATACAGCGCCGCCATACGCGCGTTGTAAGCCGCATCGTCCTTCTGTGGACCGCGCGCAGCCGCCTGTTTCGCATCGCGCGCCCGTTTCTTTTCTTCACCGGAGTTCTTGGCAATGCCAAGCTTATCCAGATCATGCTGCTCTTCGTTGGTGACCAACTCGTCCTTAAGCAGCAAAGAGTGCGCGGTCGACTCCATCTTCACATTCTTCCCGCCCGCAAAGATTTCATGCCGTCCATGTTCCTCATACCACTTGGTAAGGGTCGCCGTCATGTGCATCTTCTCGATAATGTTCCGCCATCCCACGCCCGTGTTGTAAGCGCAGAAAGAAATCTCGCCTTCCTGCGTGGCGTAAGGAATAATGCACTGCTCAGTCCGCCGGAAATCGTAGTTGAACAAATCCTGAAACCACATCCCCGCGATGAACAGGAAATTCCACCGGTCCTGCCGCCGCTTCATGACGTCGTCAATCGTCCGGTCCGGACCGACTTTCCCGTAATTCTTCCCGGTAGCGTTGAAGTTCTTATCAAACTTCTTCAAAAGATCCATCAACTTAAAATGAGTAGGCGACTGGAACGGATCGTAATTCTTCATCAGACACAAAGCCATCCCCACGATCGTCAAAAACTTCCCCCGCGCCGCGTCGTTGACCTTCTGAATATCCTTGGCGAGTTGATCGCCCTTCAAGAAAGCAGTAACCGGAACCGCCTCCTTGGTCTCCTTATCGATCATCACAGCCATCCCCGTCCCACAATTAGGATGGCAGCCACAGGAGAGCTGGCCCCAGTCGTTCTTGAGGTCGTTTACGTGCATCAGGTCGGCCCAATCGCTGAATGTTCCCATGAATGAGATGGGGAACCAGTCGCGACTTGGTTCGCCTAGGCCGGTTTGATTCTTGACGTCGTGCGCCAGATGGGACAAAGTGTAGCGCTGCGCTTCGCGGCGATCGTCGGTCACAGCCTCATCGCGTCCGGTAAAGCTGACTGGCTGGAACGACAGGAATCCAATTCGCTTGGGATTGTCCAGCGCGAACTTGATGATTCGCCCGACCTGCTCGTTGTTAATTCCGTTCACGATGGTCACGACCGGGACGATTTCCACTCCCGCAGTGTGCAGGTTTTCGATCGCCTTCAACTTCACGTCAAACAGATTGCCGACTTTCCTGTGAGCATTCGCGGCGTTGCCGATTCCGTCGAATTGCAGATAGGCGTAGCGCATGCCGGCTTCGGCGGCTTGCTGGGCGAACTCCAAACTCTTCGCAAATTCGATTCCGTTGGTTGCGGCCTGCACGCTGTTGTATCCCACCTTGCGGGCATAGCGGACCGCGTCCAGGAAGTACGGCGACAACGTTGGCTCGCCGCCAGAGAACTGCACCGACATCTGACGCCGCGGCTTGATCGTGATCGCGTTGTCGAGCATGGTCTTGATGTCTTCCCAGCTCAACTCGTGCACAAAGCCAACCTGATTGGCGTCCATGAAACACGGGTCGCACATCATGTTGCAACGGTTGGTGAGGTCGATGGTGAGCACCGAACCGCGTCCGTACTTCACCGTGCTCGACCCGTGATGGTGCAACTTCTCATCGTTATGCGCAACGATGTCGCGGCCGGGAAACACTTCCTCAAGGTGGCGCGAGAAGTCGGTGTCAATCGACATCACATCTTCGAAGTGACCATGCTTCTCGCAATCCTTCACCATCAGGATTTTGCCGTCGCGCTCGATGATCTGCGCCTTGATCTCGCCGACCTTTTCGTTCGACAACACTTCCACCGGCAGCTTGCCATCAAGAATCTGCTGCCGAATCTCGGGGACACACTTCGGGCACAGCGAGTCCGTCGTACGCGGCCAGCCCAGCTGAGGCTTGGTCTTCTCATACGACTTGAGCAGCGGCTTGTCCGACCACTTGGGCTTCGGCGACGGATTCTGTTTGATCCGGTTCAGGCGCTCAAATACCGCCCATGCGCCTGTAGCGGCCACGGTCACTGCTTTCTCCACATACTTCACTGGCTTGTGCATGTCCTCTCGCTTTCCACTGCTTGGGATTATGGCAAGTCAGGCATCTGCCACTTTTCCCTGGGTGAATCTTCAAATCAAACGCTGAAAACGGTTGAACCTGTAGAGCCTACCCTTACTGACCTTCACTCCCGAACCTTCACTGCTGAAAACTCAACCGGAAGAAGCCTTCTCGATGGACCTCTCCCTGGGTTTCTGGTTGTCACTATCCTATTGAAGGCAATGCCGGATGGCACGCGCAACCCAACGAAAGGGTAAAAATCGGGGTTTAGCGGTGGAATGGCGCATTGGACGGATGTAAGTGATTGAGGAGATTAGGGTTTGGTGAGAGCTTCCAGCTTCTGAATGGTATGTGCTGCAACTCGCTCAAGGGCGGCAGCAAATCCCATACTGCTGCCAAAGCCGAAACCACGGGCTATGCGCCAGCATGTCGTCGTGCCTTCGATTCGCGGCCGAGATGTCGCTTGCGCTCAGGGGTCTGGTGTCCGGTACCGCGTAGACGCGCTCTAGCCACTCGATCTCGGTAATGGTCCGTTCGGCGTCCATCCCTCCACAATATCTAACAGAAAGCCGGGGAGGTCAATTCGGATCGGCATCTCCAAAGACCCTGACTGAGAGATTTGTTCTCACTCCGGTCGATCCGCATTTATGAATACGTGGAAGGGCATGGCTTCAGAGGCTGCGGAAAAAACGTCGAAATCAGCGACTGGAGCTTTGAAAGAGCTTTAGAGGCAAAACCGTGGCATACCGGGAAAAATCGTGGTCGGTGGTGAAAATCTGCCAGTTGCGGCGAACGGCAATGGCGCAGATGAGGAGGTCTACCGCCGATCCGGCTACGCCGCGGGCCCGGCATTGATTGTTCAGGCGGGCAGCCTCTTCGTAATCCGCGACATCAAGCGACGCCTGCTCAAAAGCCCTGAGTTGGTCGCTCAGCTTCTTAAAGCTGGATTCCTCGCGTATGCCGGAAAGCAATTCCTGCCGGACCGGGCCGATGAGTTGAGCACGTCCATCCTCGATAAGTTCCCGTAACGCGGCGGTCAGGCCACGTTCGCGGGGGTTCAGGTCTGCGGCTCTGCGCCGCAGGGCTAGCGACCAGATAGGCGTGTCGACCAAAACCAGCATGCTCAGGAGCGCTTTCTGCGGCGCTCTGCCCTGTAGTTGTACTTGGGATCGAAGTCGACCGTGCCGAAGGCCTGGAGGATGCGAAGCTGCTTGCGGCGCTGCACATATTCGGCAAGGGCGGCGGTGACTGCGTCTTTTTTGGTTTTGTGGCGTCCGGCGCGGCGGGCTTCCTCGATCAAGTTGTCGTCGAGCGCAAGGTTGGTTGCCATGTGTAGAGTATTACACATCTTAGTGTGTAATACAATGGAAAGTTAAGCCAGTGTTTCACTTGCTCGCCCCACCAATCCATCAGTTAGGGACAAGCAGTTAAGGACGAGATCAAAATCGCCGTGCAGGCGGCATGAGCCCCGCCGCTTTCCCAAAAACCGCAAAGGTCGCCAGCCACGTGGTACTGTAAGCAAAGACGAGGACACAATGTCAAAACATGATACCGCCACCAAACGCCACCGACGCCCGAAGTCGGCAAAACGTGTAGACTACACGGCTCGCACCATGGCCGCTCTGAAAGAACTCGAAAAAGCAGCCAAGCTGAGAATGAAGCCTGCCTAGCGATGGATTACTCAGCCCGACGCGTGCAACGAATCTGAGCCATGGCGTGGCGTGTCGCGGGAAGCGTAAGCGTCTCCCGGACTCCCCCAAATCATCGGGGCTGGCCCACCCATTCCTGATCAAGCCTGAATCACACACAAAACAGGGTGCCCCACCCTTCCGTGTTCTGTGCGGAGGATGGGAAACAAGACCATGTGGGGCGGACACTCCTGTCCCTCACCTTGTCCCCAGACTCCTTCCTCGCAACACGAATGCAACTGAGTTTCGTAACAGCCTCAAAACCGCAACGGTGTGCCAGCCGCTGAAACAGTGGAGACCGTAACGTGAACTGCCCGCTCAAGCCAAAGAACGGCTTGAATTGACCACCCGCCACGTTGGGCCAGCCACGACAGGGTGCATCATTTAGCGTCTTTGCTCTTCGTGCTCTTGCCTCTTGGGTGATGGGCGCAAACGTGCGATGCAAATTCCCGGTCGCGCCGCAGCTCAAAGTTCCGCATCATTTCATCGAAAGATGCGCCGGGGGCTGGGCCAGAAGGGTTGAAGACCCAGGCGCATTCGGAGCAACCCCAACCTCGAAAACGCTCTTGTTCAATCCATACCAGGTCCCGATTCATGGGCCGCTGTTTCGCTGCGTTACGGGGTAGTCTGGCCGCATGCCGAGTAGACGCTTGCAGTCAAAGGACGCAGCGTTCTCCTTTCGCGTAGCGTACTGCCTGACTGCAGAAGAAAACCGGCACCCAGTCCGGGCGCGGCGGAGAAGCATAAAGCCACGAATTTTATCTGCGCCAAGTGGGATGGTCTGTCGGGCAGACTACAGATCGGTTGAAGATTTTCGTTATTGCGGCGCGCCGGTTTCACGGGCTCGTTTGATGCGGTGCGACCGCTCAGATTTGGTACACCTTGAAGCGGTCAGTATTGCTCAGTATTAAGGCTATGCCCGGCATAGTGTTGATAGGTCCGCGACGGGATTCGTCATTCCCTCCGAGGATCCTACCCTGGTCCGCACGACAGGCGGGTTTATCCCCGCATCTGCGGGGGCGGTCAGTTCAAATCTTGTCGGTTAAGGACAGTTTGTGGAAAGCAAAGGCCGCCAGCTGGTACAGTCTGGCGAGCGCACCAACACCGAAGGGAAACCCGTCAGCAGCCTGATTCTCCTATCGGCCTCCGATAGCGACTACGGCCTGCTGCGTCGTCATCTCGAATACGTCAGCTTGCCAAACCATCTGGTGCTTCATCAGGGGAGTGGAAAGGTGGAATTCGCGTATTTCCCGAATCGAGGTCTCATTTCTCTTGTAGTGGTAATGAAAGACGGAAAGACTGCCGAAGCCGGCATCGTTGGCAATGAGGGCTTCATCGGAACCCCGGCGGCCGTTGGCCTGAGCCGGAGCCCGCTTCAAGCGGTGGTGCAAATCACTGGGGATGGGTTTCGGGTGGAAGTCGAAGCTTTGCAGAACACTCTGGCATCCACCCCGCACCTGCGATTGATGTTGAGCCGCTATGCGGTGGTGCAGGGAATGCAGGTTGCGCAAACTGCCGGGTGTAATCGGCTGCACGATATCAAGCAACGCTTATCGCGCTGGCTGCTGATGACCCAGGACAGAGTGGATTCGCAGTCGCTGCCCATCACCCACGATTTTCTTGCGACCATGCTAGGGACCGACAGGCCCAGCGTGAGCGTGGCAGCCGGCGTTTTGCAGAAGAAGAAGGTCATCGAGTACACCCGCGGCGCAGTGAAGATCGTGAATCGCAAGAAACTCGAAGACTCCGCCTGCGAGTGCTACGAGATTACGCAACAGTACAATGGGGTGCTGGGCTTGAAATAGAAATCGCCGCGGGAAACGAGCTACTCCAGTGAAACTCAGGATCGTTTACCTCGCTACCGGGGTGGAAATCTAATCCCCCGCACAAATTAAGGGTGCCCCATCTTTCCGCGTCCTCTGCGGAAAGGTGGGAAACGAGAAAGCAATCCCGCGATATGCCGGGTGGGGACTTTGACTCAGCCCACCCCTAAGGCAGGTGGCTGGCCCACCTTTACGTTTTCTGCAAAGCCGGGGATGGCGAGGCCGTCGTCGCGCCGCACCAATCGATCCGGTAGGACAAGATCAATCTCGCCCAGCAGGCGGCATGAGGCCAGCCACCCAGTAATATTGTTCAGGTGCAAACAGGAAATTCCGCGCTGCTGGTAGTGTGGGGCTTGAGTGCCTTCGCCCTATGCGCTGCTCGTAAGGCGGACCCCAGAGCCTCCAGGTCCTCCCCCGAACCGGGAGGAACCGGGGCCCACCCTCCCCCTCAAACTTACTAACCGGGAGGTATACCACACACGCTAAGAAACGACCGTTTGACATCGAACACAAGAAAAATCGTTCTGTTTTGTCCTCTGCCATCACGCCATCCACATACTTAAACCCTACCGACTCCTCAAGAACCTCGACTTCCTGATCTCCTTTTAGCAATGAATCGTGTGGCTGGACAGGTGGGTGGCTGGCCCATTTTTGCGTTCTCGGTAAGAGTTGGGATGGCGAGGTCGGCGTCACGCCCCACCAATCAATCACCAGGGTGCCCCACCCTTCCGCACCCTTTGCTGAGGGTGGGACGCGAGACCAGGAAAACCCACACCCTCAAGCTATTTACACAAGCCGCGTCCAGCCCACTTTCCTGTTGACTCCGCTCTACCACCCAGATAACCTATATCAAATCACATTTTCCAATTGATAATGTGCGGTCTTTGACAACCTGACCAGGGCAAGGCGCAACGCACGTTCCGCAGAGCCTCCGTCATCCAAGCGGGTTTGAGCCGCAAAGCGGCGTAAGAATGCAGCCCATGGCGCAAGCCATGGGAAAGAGCAGAAAACCGGAAAGCCCCAGCGGGGCGAAAGACAGGTCCTCGCGACAGGCATGCCGACCCTCCCCGGAGCTCTCCAGCCCCAAAACGGAACCGCGTCCGCGCCCTAACCCCCATGTTCTCTAGATTTTGCGCGTAACTCCTCTAAACTCAAAGATCTAGCACATAGTGATAAAATAAGTCGTTTGTTTTAAAGATTTTGCAACTAAAAGGGGGGAGGGGGGGGTACCCAGTACTAAACAGTAAACTTCCCGCTTTGGGAAAAAGCCGTCAGGCCGCTTTAACGCACCACCACTCCCGCATAGCCAACCACCATTTCGCGGTCGCCAGAGACGTCGCCAGACGTCGCATACCGGATCAGTTCGGCGGAGGTCGCGCCCAGACGCTTGCTCGCGGTCAGCATCACAATCGCTGGACCGAATCCGCACATGCTGATGTCTTCCCGCGTGACCACGTCGAAGAGGCCGCGCGCATCGAGCGCCAGAATCCGCTCGATCGCTTTGTGGTCTTTCATCCGCGTGACCGCGTCGTTCTCGTAGTGGTTCATGTCGCTCGACGCCACGATCAGGATTGGTTCGTTCTCCGCCCGCACTGTTTCGGCCACAGCTTCGCCCAGCTTCTCCAGGATATCGAATTGTCCCGTCCCCAGCGCGATGGGCACGAAGGTGAAGTCGAGACGCAGCGCTTGCAGGAAAGGCAATTCCACCTCGATCGCGTGCTCACCGCGATGCGCAGCCTCGTCCTCCGTCAGCAGGGGAAACCGTTTCATCAGGGCTCCGGCCAGAGCCGAATCGACGGGCGCCGCGCCCAGCGGCGTTTCCCAGGCGCCGCTGCTCATGATGGCCAGCGGACGCCCTTTGCCGGTGTGGTTGGGGCAGAGCACAATAATGCGCCGGGGCAGATCCACGCTCGCGAAGACCGCTCCCGCGACCGCCCCCGAGTAGATGTATCCGGCGTGAGGAGCGACGCAGCCAAGCGCGGGGACAGGTGCTCCTTGATGTGACAGGTAGGACCGGACATCTTTTTGCAGGGTGGCACGGTCTTTGGGGTAAAAGCGTCCAGCTACCGCGGTGTGGCGAAGGGTTGAATGCATTTTGCATCTGCCTGTAGTTTAGAAAAGGTTGTAACCACCCTTCGACTTCGCTCAGGGCAGGCGCCGGACACGAAGGAAATCACGGAACCTGGGGTTCCAGTAATGCGCGGAATAACGCTGCGCTTGTTTCTAATGATAATGCTTCGGCGCGGGCGTTTGGCTTTACTCCGGATTTTTCGAGGGCGGCGCGCAGGGCCGTGGGCTCGTAGTCAGATTTCAGATTGTTCCAGAGTGTCTTCCGCTTCTGGCCGAAGGACTTTCTGAGGAAGTCGATGAATCCGGCCTCGGGCACATGCAAGCCTTCGATGCGGGAGGCAATGGTAAGCCGGACCACGGCGGAGTACACCTTGGGCGGCGGCGAAAACGCGCTTGGAGGCAGGGTGAACAGCTTCTCGACGCTGGCATAGAGCTGAGCCGTGGCGGAGAGCAGGCCGTACTCGCTGGTTCCGGGGCGTGCTGTCAGGCGGTCGGCGACTTCGCGCTGCACCATGAGCACGATGCTCTCGAAGTACCGGCGGTAGGCGAAGAGGCGCAGCAGGATGTCCGAGGTAATGAAATAGGGAAGATTGCCGACGGCGCGCACCAGTTCCGGCCGATGGTTCATTCCGGGGCGGGTGCTGCCGGGCTTAGGTCCAAAGAGGGTGTCGAAATCGATGGCGAGGATGTCGCCTTCGATGATCTCGACGTTCGGGGCGAGCGAAAACTTCATGCGGAGCTGGGCGGCGAGAACGCGATCGAGTTCGATGGCGATGAGGCGGCGTGCTCGTCGCGCGAGCAGGGAAGTCAGCGCGCCGCGGCCGGCTCCGATTTCGAGCACCGTGCTTTGGGAGAGATCTCCGAAGGCCTCGGCGATGCGCACGGCGGCGGCGGGGTCGGCGAGAAAATGCTGGCCCAATTTGGGAGTTCGGGGACTCGGACGCGCGGCAGATACCTTCGGCACATTGACCCTCTTTCTTTCGGACGGCTACACTGAACATTCATCCCGCGAGTCTTGGTGCGGAAGCGCGGCGTGCAGCGTAGGCGCCCTCTATGATAACTTGCGTCGCGGCTTGAGCCTATATTTTGGAGGTTTGTTTTTATGCATGTTGCTTTCGCTGCCTCGGAGTGTGTGCCTTTTTCGAAGACCGGCGGGCTGGCAGACGTGGTGGGCGCGCTGCCGAGAGCGCTGGTCGCGGCGGGACACCAGGTCAGCGTATATATTCCGCGCTATCGGCAGACTAAGCTTTCCGATGCCCAGACGGTTGTCCGCAGTATTACCGTTCCCTTTGATGATCACTACCGCTTCTGCTCGGTGGTCACGGGTGGCAGTCATTCGGGTGTGCGCTTCTATTTCGTAGACTACCCTCCGTATTTCGATCGCGAGGCGTTGTATGGGACTTCGAGCGGCGACTATCCCGACAATGCTGAGCGTTTCGCGCTGTTCTCGCGGGCGGTGCTCGAAGCTTCCAAGATTCTGGGTATTCCCAACGTGTTCCATTGTCATGACTGGCAATCGGCGCTGATTCCGGTGTTGCTGCGCACGCAATATGCAGAAGATCCCGCCTTCCGTGATGTGGGCACGGTTTTCACCATTCATAATATTGGATACCAGGGCCTGTTTCCGCCGGATACTTTGCCGCTGCTTACGCTGCCCTGGGATTTACTGGCCATCGACAAGATGGAATTCTTTGGCCAGGTGAACTTTCTCAAAGGTGCGCTGGTGTACTGCGATTTCATTACCACGGTGAGCCGCAAGTACAGCCACGAGATTCAGACCGCGGAATTTGGTTTTGGGCTGGAAGGCGTGCTGCGCGACCGGGCATCGACCGTGACCGGGATTCTCAATGGCGTCGACTACGACGAGTGGAGTCCGCAGACGGACAAGTTCATCGCCGCCAAATACTCGCCGGAGGATTTATCAGCTAAAGCAAAGTGCAAACAGGATCTGCTGGCAGCATTCGGGGTTGCGAATCCCGATCTGCGCCTCCCGGTCATCGGGATCGTCTCCCGCTTCGCGGCCCAGAAGGGGTTTGACCTGATCGCGCAAATCATGGAACGGCTGGCGCGCGAGGAGATGATTATCGTCGCGCTGGGCAATGGCGACAAGCAATATGAAGAGATGTTCGCGCGCATGCAGAAACAGTTTCCGCAAAAGATCGCGATCAAAATCGCTTACGACAACGCCCTGGCCCACAAAATTGAAGCCGGCAGCGACATGTTCCTGATGCCGTCGAAATACGAGCCTTGCGGCTTGAACCAGATTTACAGCCTTAAGTACGGCACCGTGCCCGTTGTGCGCGCCACCGGCGGACTCGATGACACCATCGATCCATGGGACGTGCGCACCGGCAAGGGAACTGGCTTCAAATTCACCGACTACAGTGGCGAAGCCTTGTTGCTGACGATCAAAGAAGCGCTGAAGGCTTTCCGCGATCAGTCCTCATGGCAGACGCTCATGCGCAATGGGATGAATAAAGACTTCTCGTGGAACGCTTCCGCCAAGGAGTACGGTCGCATCTACGACCGGGTGCGGCAGGCGCGTGCCGCCACGAGTCCGGTACTGACCGCGGTGTAGGCTCCCCGGTGAAGGTTCCCTGTTTTCCAGCAACAGCCGGGGTTCACAAATGGGAAGCCGCCGTCACCAAACGTGACTTTCGTTTGTCACGAATCTTGACAACTTGCTGTGTGTCCATTTAACCTGCAACTCGCCGCTTCTGTTTTCTGACCTGTCCCTGCGGTGTTTTCTAATCTTGTGGGATTCTTTCAGGCCGAGAGAGTAGACAGACCGTCTGCTCCCGCCTCCTGCCACATCTCAATCCCGCGCCTTTCAGTGTGAATGAAACGACGCGGAGCCTATCACTTTCGTGCAGCGACGAAGTCGTGCGTTGCGACTGCACGAGGGCAATCGGTGCCAAAGGAGGCTCCCCGCGTGAAGGTTCACCTGATCAATCCGAGCAGTGTGTCATTTGGAACTGCGGTCATTACACCGCGCTGGCAGTATGTGCTGGCGGCGGCGACTCCGAGGAGTTTTGGCGACCCCGTTCTGGTGGATGAAACGTTATCGCAAGTGTGTCCTGACTCGATTCAGGCGGGGGATGCGGTCGGGATCGGTATTCATACCGCCAATGCGCTGCGTGGTTACGAGATTGGGAAGATGGCGCGATGCCGCGGGGCGTATGTGATCTTCGGCGGAATTCACGCCACGCTCTTTCCCGAGGAAGCGCTTGAGTTGGGAGGAGCGCATTCGGTGGTGAAAGGCGACGGTGACCTCGCGTGGGGAAGGGCGCTCGCCGATTGCAGCGACGGAGTTCCCAAGCCCATCTACGTCGGCGGGCAGATCGAAGCCAGCGATTTCGTCTCCGCCCGCTGGGATCTGGTTCCCCGCAACCGCTATATGTGGGCCTCGGTGCAGACGGTTCGCGGGTGCCCCAAGCATTGCTCTTTTTGCTCGGTATGGCGCACCGACGGCCAGCGGCCGCGGCAGCGCGCTTCCGATGTAGTGATCGAGGAAATCGTACAACTGCGACGGCTGGGTTTCCGTTTCATCGCGCTGGCGGACGACAACTTCTATCCCGTGACTTTGACCGACCTCGACCTGGCGACTCGGCAGAAAAACACTCTTCGGCTGAATGAACTGAAATCCATACGCGCGGAACGGTTCGAGCTGATGTCCCGGCTCGCGCAGCTTCCCGATGACATGGTTTTCTTCACCCAGATCACGATGGAGGCGGCAGAAGATACCGAATTTCTGGATGCCATGAAAGCGGCACGCATTAAGGGCGCGCTGGTCGGAGTCGAATCGGTTACCCCGGAAGGATTGAAGGATGTCTACAAGGATTTCAACCTGGCAGGCGAGAACCTGACGGAACAGCTTCGGACCTTCCGGCGTCACGGCGTACATGTGCTCGGCTCTTTCATTTTTGGTTTGCCGAGCGATCGTCCGGAGACCTTCGCGGCGACGGCCGCTGCCGCCATCAGCGCGGAATGCACCTTCGCGCAATTCGTAATGTTGAGCCCCTATCCCGGAACGGTGGATTTCAATCGCTGGGAAAAGTCGCTGGGCGACAACCCGCCGACGGTCGCAGGAATTCCGCTCACTCGGCGCTGGCTCATACCGCAAGCGCTCCGTCCTAAACTGTATTGGGACCATCCCGTGATGTCCGCCGAAGAAATCCGCTCGCGAACCCAGGGTGTGTGGGACAGTTTTTATAGTTGGGGTCCGATCTGGAAGCGTTCGAGCTTCATCAAGTCAAGCCGGGGCCGGCTGGCGTTTGTGCTGATCTCCAGAATTTACCGGATGATGTATGCGGATACCGGGATCGCCACCGACAGCGCACGCGTATCCTGGTCGGGACGCTGGACCCGGTGGATGGCTAAGCCTTGCCGCCATCTCTTCGCAGGCAGTCCCATGCCGGATCTTGAAGTGCCGGACCGGCGGCAGCCGGATCTGGAGTCGCCAGCGTTGGTTCCATTGTCGCTGTGAGTGGACTTTCCTGTGTGTGCCTTTGTGGTTGACCAAGTGCAAATGCTGGAACCACAAAGGACACAAAGGTACACAAAGGGAGATCTCATGGGAATCTAACGTCTCTACGTCCGTATGCTCCCCGGTTGAAAGTCATACTTAGTCAGAGCTTAGGTGGCGCGATCAACCAAGCTTCACTTAGAGGAATCTGCCGCCACCTCGCTGATACAATCCTCCGAGGAATCTCCAGTGGTCCGCTTATGTCCGTGCACGCCAAGACCATCTTTCACGTCGACATGGACGCGTTTTTCGTTTCGGTGGAAGAGCTGTTTGATCCCTCACTGAAAGGCAAAGCGGTAGTCGTGGGAGGGCAGCGCGACGAGCGTGGCGTCGTCTCGGCGGCATCCTACGAGGCGCGCAAATTCGGTGTGCACTCGGCCATGCCGTTGCGTACCGCCGCCAAGCTCTGTCCGCATGCGATCTTCGTGAACGGACACCCGGAGCGCTATCGCGAGTGCTCGGAGAAAGTTTACGGTGTGCTGACGTCCTTCTCGCCGCTGGTCGAGATGGCGTCGATCGACGAAGCCTATCTCGACATGACCGGCACCTCCCGCTTGCATGGCCCACCCTTGCGCGCCGCCCATGCTCTTCATCAGAGGATCAAGTCCGACACGCAGCTGAATTGTTCGATCGGAATTGGCATCTCGCGCTTGATTGCAAAAGTTTCCTCCGCGAAGGCCAAGCCGCATGGAATTCTGTGGGTCATTCCCGGACAGGAAGCGAGGTTTCTCGCGCCGCTTGACGTGCGCGATATCCCGGGCGTGGGAAAAGTTACGGAACAGAATCTGCAGGCTTTAGGAATTAACAGGGTCGGCGATCTGGCCCGCTTCGACGATGCATTTCTCGCAGAACACTTTGGCAAGTGGGGTCTGGCGCTGGCGGGCAAGGCGCGCGGAGAAGATGCCGGGGGATGGTTCGACACCGAAGTTGGCGCCGACACCGATGCCAAGTCCATCAGCCACGAACACACCTACAACGAAGACACCAACGATCCGGAGCAGATCGAGTCTACCTTGATGCGGCTTTCCGAGATGGTGGGCCGCCGCCTGCGGGAGAGCGGGTTGCACGCGCGTACCATTCAACTCAAGCTGCGCTACAAAGACTTCACCACCATTACGCGAGCTCACAGCTTGTCCGCTCCCACCCAACTGGACACGGAGATTTTCGAGCAGGCGCGCGCGTTATTTCGGAAGAACTGGCGCAAGGGAACGCAGGTGCGCTTGCTGGGAGTACACGCATCTTCATTCCAGGGAGAATCGCAGCAGGAGGACTTGATCGAGGGTGCCCGGCGCGAACGCTGGCAGCGAGCCCTCTCGGCCGCGGATCGCCTGCGCGACAAGTTTGGGGAGTCGAGTGTGTCGCTGGCGAGCGGATTAAAAGGCGGCTTTCGGGAACGGACGCACGAGAATCCGGCGGGGTTGCCTGGCAAGGGGAAGACGCAAGAGTAGCTGCATTGTCATTTCAACCGGAAGCCTGCTTTTCCGTTCGGGCCGGCTAAGCAGCAGATTCCTCGCTACGCTCGGAATGACAAGGTGTGGTAATCGTATGCCGAAGCTTTGGAGCGCATCGACTGGCGCGCCAGGAGCCCATTAGCCAGCGTATCGGCCAAGACCGTTAGTAATCTATCGAAAGTAAGCACATTCCAACATAATCGAGGAGTGGCAGATGACGTTCGACGGAACTGGAGTTGGGAATGAACGCAGTAGAAGAACTCGAAGAAGTCTTGACCCTCGATCAGGCGCGACAACTCATCGCCTTCAATTCGAGCCCGGTTGTAGAAGGCCCCTCGTCCACGCAGCAGTTGCTCGATGAACTCCTTGGCCGCTTTGAGGACGATGATTCGTCGACGGTCCTCGGGCACGGCCCCACTTCTGAGTTTTACACTGATTCTGACGAGTAGTAACTCTCCAAAGCAAATCGATCCAGCAATGCAATCCTGAGCTGTTGTTCCAGTTCTGCGTGTAGGTTCGGGCTGCTGACGAGTACAATGCCCTCTGCTCGAAATCGAGAGCGAGAAGGTGGCGCGTGACATGAACTGGCTGCGATTCTGCGATCTGGGCACGTACCTCGTCCTTGCGGTAGTGGCGGGCATGCATTGGCAGAACGATCGGCATCACTGGATCGGCGCCGCCATCTCGGTGCCGGCTTTCTTTCTGTGGGTGCTGGCTCGCTATCAGATTGGCGCTTCATTCGCGGTAAGGGCCGAAGCCAAAAAACTGGTGACTCATGGGCTTTATTCCAAGATCCGCAATCCTATTTACTTGTTCGGAGGGCTGGCGCTTCTCGGAGAGTTCGTGGGCCTGGGCTGGTACATCTGGACAGCGGTTTTCGTGTTGATGAACGTTCTCCAATACCTCCGCGTCCAGCGCGAAGAGCAGGTGTTGACTGAAGCCTTCGGCGATGAGTATCGCGCTTACAGGGCCAAGACATGGTTTTGATCTCCGGGGCGTGCGCACGAGACCAAACCTTAAGCAAGCGCTCACGGAAAAGACGAAGGCCGGAACTCCGGAATTACTTCCGGTCCCGGCCTGCGCTTCCATCAACTTGTTGAAAAGTGTGGCTAGGCAGACGGGCGCGGACGCCCGTCCACCATTGGTCTAATTGCTGGGCGTGGTGTTCGCTGCCGATGTCGCCGTCGGGGGATTGGCGTCGCCGACAAGGCGGGTCAATCGCGGGAAGAACGGCGTTACTTCAAACGGCATTTTGTCGCGCGCGGATGTGATTGCTACCGGAGCGGACTTGGTGAGTTCCACGCGGTCGTTCCAGGCATTGAGCTTCACACGTCCACCCATGGGAAGCGCCGCAATCTGATCCAATTTGCTCGGATCCAGAACCGGGCCCGTGGTTTCCAGCGCCGACAACCTTACCAGTTGCCCTTTGTCCGTGGTGAAGCTGTTGCCCAAATGAGCCGTACACAGGGCCGAGAGCGACGGAGCCCGTGCGGAAAGCTCTTTGAGGAACAACGAAGGCGTGTCCAACTTCTGGGCGTAGGGCGAATTCTTCAGCAGTTCCATGGCTTTGGTATCAGCTGCCGTTTCTTCGTCGGGATTGTGCCGGAAGCCGAAGTTGTTGTACGTCGATTCATCGGAGAACAGCATGCGGTCGTTGAAGGCGAACTTGCTGCCCAGGTTGTGTCCGAGAACAATGTGCGCCAGTTCGTGCGAGAGCACCATGGCCAGGCTGGCCTCGTCGGGAAGCACGTCGATCAAGCCCCGGCTGACCACGATGGTGTTGCCGACGCTGAAGGTTTCCAGCGGAGAAGTGATCATGACCCGAGTCCGCACCGGACGCGGTAAATCGATATTGTTGGTGACGATCAGGTTGTTGACCACCGTCTGCAGGACTTTGTCGACTTCGCCTTCTGGAGCGACCAAACCCGATTCCTGGAGGCGCTCGACCACGTTGTCCTCAGCCTGCTGTTGCCATTGACGCTGGGCTTCCAGTGGAGACGCATCCGTCGTTGACGGCGTTTCGTCCTTTACCGAGTCAACTCTTACCTGCGTGAGTTCGTCTTCCTTCGCCCCTTTCTTCAGGTCGTAGCCCCAGATGCGGCTTTGCGCTTTGAAAGCCATTCTGTCCTTCGCGCCGTAGCTGAAGTCGCCCTCTTCGCTGTAGATGTACGCGGGAATCCAGTAGCCCGGGATCAGGTTCAGGCGCCAGCTATCCATGTGGAAATAGTAGGCGTTTCTCGGCCGGGGCGCATACGTACCGTTCAGCCGGACGATGTTGTAGTCCTGATCTTCCACCCAGATGCGGCCGAGGAAGCGGCCTTTGCCGGCATCTTTCTTAGGGGTCACGTCGAACACCAGGCAGCGCACGTCGCCGAGGAACTCCCGGCGCACGTACTTGAATCCGTAGTGGCCGCGGTCGAAGTCGTCGCGATCCACGAAGATCATCCAGGAGAAGCCCATGGGCTTGTATTCAAACTTGAACAGCTTGCTGAATCCGCCCATCAGGTTTTTCTGGAAGCTTTCATCCTTGGAAAGGTAGTCGCGCCGGTCCACGCTTTGTCCTAGATCCAGGCGGCCGAGGAAGTAGTGATCTTCACTGGGCACAGCGCCGAGTTTCTGATCGGGCTTCAGGTTCTGAAGATAGGTCTCGACCAGCGGCGTGCGGTTCTTCAGCATCTCCATGAGCGCGTGTTCGCGTGCGATGGAGCGATCCACCACCTGATCCATGGTGGTGGGCGGAGCCGCTGCGGCGGACGTCGCGGCCGCGGGCTGCCCCGAGGCCGGGTTGGCGGGCTGCGTTGCAGCCGGTTGAGCCGTCGGGGCTGGCGTGGTCGCGGCTTGCGGCGCGGCAGTATTCGCTGTCCCCGAGCTCGCTTGCGCAGGGCTCGCCGACGGCGACGATGATTGATCATTTGTCTGCTGCGCCATCGCGCCGAGCGTGATCAACAGGAAAGCGGTAACCATCCATTTCCAAGTACGCATGACTCTGGTCCTCTCTAATCTCTGTTTCTGCAAAACCTCAATAAGCTAACTGGAAAACCACATGCACGATCGCCGTGGAATCCACGGGTGTACCAAGACGCTGTGCCGGCTTAAACCGCATCTGATTTGCGGCCGTCATCGCCGCCTCATCCAACCCATGGCCCAAGCCTCGGACCACGCGATTGACGTGCAATTGCCCGTTCGCGCCGAACAGCACCTCGAGCAGCACTTCCCCTTCCAGCTTCAGCTGGCGGGCTTCCTGGGTATAGACCGGGGTGGGCTTTGAGATGATTTCCACCGGCGTGGTCGCTGGGCCGCTGCTCGCCTGAGCGATCTTGGCCGCGTTGTGAGAAACTTCCTGCGCGCCGAATCCCGCAGTTTGCACGGATGTGCTTCGATTTCGATTGTCCCCCTGCGCAATCCCGTTTCCGAAACCGGCGCTGGCGATGGTGCCCTTGATGCCGTTTGCTCCACCCGCTCCGTTACCGTGACCTTGGCCTTCAGGCAAATCAAACGATCCCAGCTTGGCGGCCGCCAGATGGGCGTTGTCTTTGCCTTGTCCCGGCAGTCCGTTAGGATCCCCGAATCCTCCGGTCTGCACCTTTTGGATGGGGGCGTTGGTGTCGGCAACGGCCGAACTCCCGAACGCGCCTGTGTACACGATCTTCGATGGAAGGGCGGTGGGCGGCGGCGCCAACTCAGGAGCCTTGAACTTGGCATCGAGCTGGGGAGCCTTCTCCTCGTCTTCCTTTTTCTTACGGGTGCGGATGTCCTTGGGCACGAATAATTTCGCGGTCGGGAATGCTACCGGCGGCGGCAGCTTGGGAACCGCTATCGGGTGCTTGATTTTCACTTTGGGCTTGACCGCTTCCGGCTTCAAATCGGGTCTGGGAATCAGTTCCGTAACCGTAAATTTCTGCCTGAGCCGCAGCGTGTCCGGAAAGAAGAACCCAGCTCCCAGCAGCAGCAAAATAAAGAAAATTTCGATGCCGTAGCTGGTGGCTAGAGTGCGCCAGTCCATGCGCCGCTCTGGCAGTAAACCGAATTGAAGCTGGTCAGGCGTAGCCATCCACACACTCCATAAGAGGAAACCCGTGCCGTGGGGAGACGCTCGGGTGGAGGTTCTAACTTACGAGAGAAGGGGCGATGGGTAAACGTGTCTCCGGCACCTGTACTTAGGTAACGAACTATCTCCAATAACGGAATTATACCCAAAACGGAACCGCCGGTCAGACTTTTCCACAAACTGGGTAAGCTCTTTGGACAACAGCAAACCCGGCCACCCCCACCGAGTCGGACCGATGTCGCCTTTACTACAAATCACGGGCGCGCTCAATAGATGCAATCCGAAGCCATGCCGTTGCGCAATGAATCGGAGAAGCTCGGCCAGCGCAACCTCATCGGCGCTGCCGAGCCTCCCTCTTTCAGAAAGACTGCGATAATACTATTTGTGCTCTTTGTTGGAGGCTTCGGCAGCCTGCTTGAGTTCCTTGTTAGCTTGATCGAGTAATTCCTTGGCTTTCTGGGCGTGCCCTTCCAGATCCCACTCATTGGCCGCCTGGGCAGCTTGGATTTTCTCGAAGGCCTGGAAGCTCAGGCGTTGCGCCGCAGCCAGGTTGGGGTGTTTTTTCGCGCTAATGTTCTCGGCCGGTGCATTCATTCCCTTTTGTGCAAAGGCGAGACTCCCGAACAATAAACCGATTCCCAGCATGCTGCGTAACGCCATGTCTTTCTTCTGCATTTGTACCCTCCTCAAAGATGGATTACTCGGTCATTGAACCCACCAAACGAAACAAAGTTGTGGTTCCGCTCTATCTTACGCAATTCCCGAATTTATGGCATAAGCTCCAGGGGTATCTATAGTTACCTCAGGAGGTTCGGCGTGGTGGCGTGCCTCTGAGGGGCGAATCGCCACATCTCGTCGGACGATTAAGCCGGCGGATCGGTAAATGTCCTGGAGCAGTCTCGAATCCGTCGATCTGTATCTGGAAAGGGGGACCCATCCTTTCAGCGTTCGTTGTGGAAGACTTGGATGGGGCAGGGCCGGTGCCGCGAATCAGCGGTGAAAGTTGGGGCCCAAAAGCGAAACATCATCCTCGGCCAGGCTGCGAATGAGTTCGCTGCTGAGGTAATCGGCGCTGGCCGCCACAGTGTTGCCGTAGCGCTTCTGGTAGGTCGAACGGCTCTTGTCGATGTCTTCTTTGAGGCGATCGTACAAATCCTTGTGCTTGCGTCCCTCCGCCACTTTGGCCTGGTTGTACAGCTTGATCTCGTCCATCAGAAGCCGCGCGAAACGCTGTGCCTTGCGATGGATCTCAGCATCCTCCGGCAGCATGTGCGCAAAGGCATCGGTCGCTGGCGCTGCTGCCGCAGCGGACATCGCCGCGGGCACGGACACGACTTCCGCCGTTGCCTCTGCCATCGCGGGTTCCTCGACCGCCGCAGGTCGAGCCGCCACATGCTTCGGCGCATGAGCTGCAAACGGATCGGAAAAAGCTGAGACGGTTTGCACCGGAGGCGCTTCGAATTTTTCGCCCGCGCTGCCCTCAGTTGCGCCTTCCTTCAACGCCTGCTTGCGTAGCGAAGCGACTTCGAGCCATGCGCTGGTAGCCGAGACTAGAAGTTCGAGCGCGGCGGCATCCAGCTTTCCACCCGTCCCTGCCCCCGCGTCGGCATATACCAAAGCCGCCACCTTGTCTTTCAGATGAAGGGGCAACAGCAGAACTTGATCTTCGGCGGGCGCCCCGAATTGCGAAATGAATCGGGGATCCATCTCCGACGCCGCTGCGCTGACTACGGCTCGCGATTGCAGAGCCCGCGCCGGCGCTCGGCTGCTCACATCCAGCGAAAAATCTTTCAAGCCTTCGTTGTTATCGAATGCGCGCCCCTGCCATCCCGTCGCCGATCCTGCCTTGATGACAAAAAGAGCGGCTCTCCCACTGTAACCGGAGGTGTTTTCGAGGAGTGCACGCAAGACTTCTTTTTGCGTCGTTCCCGCATGAATCGCGGTCACCGCGTGTAACAGATCGGCCGCACCATTTCCCGCTGCTCCCGTTGGCGATCCAACAAGCGGCTGCACTTCTTCCAGCACGCGGCGGACCAGGTCTTTCCGCAACTCCGGAAGATGCCCTTCCAAGACTTGAGACACTGCCTTTTCGACAATTTGTGCAATCGGGATTTTATTTGCCATTGTTACCCTGACCGATTCGGCTGCTGGACGCGGGTTCATGCCCCTTTCCCCAGCAAATTTCTGATTATACGGCCATCCGATCGAGTTTCGCGGATGACCGAAGTAACCGGCTTTTAAGCAAAATGTGGCTCGATAAAATCTGGCCTCAAGCCGGATTGGGGAAACTTGCGATTCGTATCAGAGTATGCCCTTCAGGCATACCGTAAATTGCTGCTAACAGGGTCGGCTCAGCCGCTGAGGTTTCGACGTTTCTTCACCAACTCCAGCCGCCGGCGAAACCATTCAATTCAGAATACGTCAAAAGAGTTACGCGCAAACGCCGCTTACCAAGTAAAATAACAGTTCCTTAATCTCGCTTTGCGTGAAAATTGTTGCATCGGATGAATGATGAGTACCATCCAACCCAAATTAGATGAGCCAGTTTCCGATGAACTGGCTCTTGTGCAAGCCGCCAAGGGCGGCGACGTCGGAGCCTTCGAAGATCTTGTTCGACGGTACGACCGGAACGTATTTCGGATTGCGCAGCACATCACGCAGAACCGCGAAGACGCGGAAGATGTGGTGCAAGATGCGTTCCTGAAGGCGTATAGCAATCTGCATCAGTTTCAGGGCCAGTCAAAGTTTTACACCTGGCTCGTGCGCATTGCGGTGAACGAAGCGCTGATGAGGTTGCGGCGCCGCCGGCCCGAGCGCATGGTTTCGCTGGACGAAGACGTTAAGACCGAGGAAGACTCGCTGCCGCGCGAAGTCGCGGATTGGAGTCCGAATCCCGAGCAGCAGTACAACCAGGCGGAGTTGCGGGATATTCTGACCCGCACCATCCAGGGTTTGCCCGCGAGTTTTCGGACGGTTTTCGTCTTGCGTGACGTAGAAGGACTTTCGACGGAGGAAACCGCCGAGGCGCTGGATCTCAGCATCCCGGCGGTGAAATCAAGGCTGCTTCGGGCTCGCCTGCAATTGCGCGAGCGCCTCAGCCGTTTCTTCCAGCGACGCGAAAACGGCAAAGAAAAACCCGAAATCGGAGACACCGACCAGTGAAGTGCGCAGATTTCTTAAGTGAGTTGACGAACTACCTCGATGGCGTGATTGATGCGCGCACAAAAGCTGAGTTGGAAGATCACCTGGCTTGGTGCCACAACTGCTACGTGGTTTGCGATACAACCAAGAAGACCATCGAGATTTACCGCGACTCGCAACTCTACGAACTCCCGGAAGACCTCCGCACTCGCCTTCGCACCGCCATCGTTTCCAAGTGCCACGCCCGCAAAAAGAGTGGGCCGGAGCGCGTCTGAATCCTGGACTTCCCGCGTAACCCCTTATCCCGCAAGTCTTTTCTACACCAGCGACTGTAACGTTCGCGTCGTCCTTGTCACTATCGAGAGTCGACGAAACCTTTTCATCCCCGATGGAATCTAAGTCGGTAGTTGTAGAGCAGAGTTTGACGAATCCTGGGTGAAGAGCAAGTAAAGCTGTTTGCTGTGGAGGTCGAACATGATTGCGAAGTTGGTCGATGTTTTTTTTGGTTGCTGGCATAATCGTTATAGTTTCCCAATCACCATGCGTTCCCGTTCCCGTAGCGCTTCCCGGCCCTCCACGGCAGGAGCGCTGACTGGTATGTACGTAGTGTGTCTCGATTGCGGCAAGGAATTACCCTATGACTGGAAACAGATGAAGGTCATCGGATCGCCGTCGGAAGTTCGTCACTATGCGCAGGAACTGGCCACCCGCCAGGCGGCTTAATTGCAGACTACCGTTCACCGATAAAACAAATGCCGCGACTCAGGTCGCGGTTTTTTTCGCTCGCAGCGCAAGCTTTCTCTGTCGCCCCCCCGGCGCTCGGTGCAGATCATTGACGGCCCTTGCGGAAAGGAGGAAGCTTCCGAAAGCGGAAGATTCGGCCGCCCGGTATCGCGTGCGATGAATTTGGCGAACATTGTCGCAGTTGCCGCCGGCTTGGCGGGAGTCGTCAGCACAAGCCTTGCGGTGGAGAGTCGCGTCACCGAGCGGCAGCTGAATACGCGTGGCGACCGCTTGCGCAAACGTGCGGCAGAGCTGGCCACGTTCCTGCAGGTCTCAACCCAGCTTCTTCAAGATGGCGTGGACGAACAGCTGGGGCTGCAGACAATCGCATTGACCAAGACCGACCTGGAGAAGGTCCTCGAGGAACTAGTTCGAATTCAGCAAGTTCGCCCCGCGATTAAGGTCGACGATCTGCCTCCGATTCGACGCTGGCTCTTGCTTTTTGTCCCTGCTCGCCGTTTTGTCTGGCTAATCCATTTCGGATTCTACTTCCTCACTTGGATCGCGGTGCTTAGCGTCTTCGAATTCAAGGAAGTGTCACGAATCGTGTCGGCAACGTTTGTTGTCAGCGAGATCTGTGCTTCCGTCACCCTCGCAGCGTTGTTCCGCTATTCGGCTCTCATGGAAATGAGGTGGGCAGAGGGCTTCCAGTCTTCGCCGTCTCCCATCCGCCGGCGGATGCTCTGGTACCGGCCTGCCAGCCGTCGCGAACTGGTTGCCCGCGCGGGGCTGGTCTTTGGTCTGTTTCAGATTGGTCCTCTTATTTCAACTCACTGGATCAGCCTTTTCAGACAGGTACTCAGCTTTACCCAAGTGTCAGTCACGTTGATCGTTTTTTATGCCTGGAGCAGCGCTGAACTGAGCTTGGCAAATAGCCCGGTTGAAAAGTTTCCACGCAATCTGAGATTTGTGCGTTGGCCACGCAATGAAGTTTCCTGGCTCTGGATGATCTGCTTTTATTTCATGGCGGGTTGCACGGCCTTCTTTATCAGGCAGGTCACGACCGTCAATCTGATTCCGGCGGCGTTCCGACATGACAGCCTTTTAGATAATTCGGCGGTCGTCGGGCTGGCGATAGGTTTCGCGCTGGCGTATCTGCTGCCCCTGTACGCGTTGAATCGGATTCTACTGTCTCAATCCGAGCAAAAGCCGTCCGCCCCGACGCTGCAGAGTCCCGAAAGTCTGCGTCATAAATTCACGGGGTCATAAAATCACGCGGTCATAAAACACGCAAAAGGACAATGCGGACCTGTGCCGCACATGTTCAGTGATGCCAACCCTAGCCGGCCTGAGGGGACCGCAACAATCCAATGCCAAGTGTGACCACCGCACCGGCAAGGATGACCGCTCCCAGGTAGATCAGGGAAACCGCGCTGCCAGCCTGGCTGGAGCCCGGCGGCAGTACGGCGAAAAAGAACCCCGAAGAAATGAGAATCGCCGCCAGCGGCACTCCGATGCGGACAAACCAGAGCAGAGGGGTGGGAAGAACCGCCGCATCCGCGAGCATCTGGCAAACCAGTGACAGAATCACGATGACGCCCGCGTGAGCGTGCCCGGCGCGGAAAAAATTCTGGCGTAGCGGGTTGTCCATGTACCCGCTGCCTTTGGTCATCAACGAGGTCAGCAGGAAATATCCACCGTACTGAATCGTTGGCACGGTAATGAGGATGATCCCGGACATCATTCTAGCCTCGCGAGTCATATTCTCTCCTTCAACCCAGCGGCTGCAAACTCGATGCAGAATCGTTGGCTGAAATGGTAGGTGTGTGCGCGGAGGAGAGTCAGCCACCGGCCCTTCGCGGGTTCAGCGTCGCTTGCGCCAACCCATCAACATCCCGAAGCCGATTCCCGCCAGCACTGCGGCCGTCAGTTTCTTGTGGTTGCTGATCGGAACGAAGCGCGCCGGCTGGTCGCTGATCTCGATCACGCCTATCGGAACAGCCCGGACGGCTCCGCCGCCACCGCCCCCTTCGCCCCGGGCGCTGGCATCGCCCATCCCGCCAGTTCCCGCCCCGGCACCGTAGCCATAGGTTATTTTTGCAACTGGTATGACAGTCTTTCCGTGGGCCGACACCGGCTCACCGTAAAGAGCTTTCACACTGGCTTGACAGAGAACGCTTTCCTTCAATGATTGCAGAACGGCTAGGGTACTCATCGTGGAACTCCTCATTCTGAATCAGAACTGAACCAACGGACTGCCGAGGCAATGACGTTCATTTTACTCCTGAGGGTGGCAGGATTTTTCATCCTCGAGCTAGATGAGATTCAAACGGAGCCGCCAACCTGCTGCTCAACTCGTCTACAGTTTCCTTGGAGGCAGCAATACAGCATCTACTGTATTGGCTGTGCCGGATGAATCGGGTAATTTGGTTGGTGTTTGACAGCGTACTTTGGGCGGCCATGGGTTAGCGCTCAGCGAGGCTGGCGTTCAGACCCTCACGACCGCCCCCCCCAAAAAATTCTCAACTTTACCCTCCCTTTTTAAAGCTGTGCCTCCGCAGCGAGGAGTCATCCTCGGGCGGTGGGCGCGGCTGCCTTCTTGGGCAGGATTTCTCCGATGCGGCGGATCTGGGCTCCCACGCCGCGCAGCTTCTCTTCGATATTTTCGTAACCGCGGTCGATGTGATAGACGCGATCGATAATGGTTTCTCCGTCGGCGACCAGCGCCGCCAGCACCAGCGACGCGGAAGCGCGCAAATCGGAAGCCAGCACGGCGGCAGCGCTCAGCGGCATCTTACCGCGAACCACGGCGCGGCGTCCTTCAATCTTGATGTTTGCACCCATCCGCACCAGTTCCTGCGCGTGCATGAAACGGTTCTCGAAAATGTTTTCGGTAATGATCGAGGTGCCATCCGCCTGCGTCGCGAGCGCCATGTACTGCGCCTGCACATCGGTAGGGAAGCCGGGATACTCCTCGGTGACCATGTCGGCGGCCTTGGGGGGATTGTCGCCCATCACACGAACTGCATCCGCGGTGCGTGCCGTTTTGACCCCGACCTCATTGAGCTTTTCCAGCAGCGCGCCCAAATGCTGCGGTTCGCAACCCGCAACATTGAGATCTCCGCCAGTCAATGCGCCGGCGATGATAAACGTGGCGGCCTCGATGCGGTCGGGAATGATGCGGTGCCGTGCGCCATGCAATTTGTTAACGCCCTTCACACGGATGGTTGACGTACCCGCGCCTTCGATGCGCGCGCCCATCTTGTTCAGCAAGTCGGCGAGATCGGCGACCTCGGGCTCGCGGGCACAGTTCAGCATTACAGTTTCGCCATCCGCGAGAGTCGCCGCCATCAGCAAGTCTTCGGTGCCAGTCACGGTGATCTTGTCAAAAAGAATTTCACCACCATGCAGTCGTTTCGCGGTGGCTTCGACATAACCGTGATCCTGCGTAATGGTTGCCCCCAAAACCTCAAGCCCCTTGATATGCAGATCGATGCCCCGAACTCCGATCGCACAGCCTCCCGGGAGGGAGACGCGGGCGCGGCCGCAACGAGCTACGAGCGGGCCGAGCACCAGCGTCGAAGCACGCATGGTCTTTACCAGCTCATACGAGGCTTCGGGCGACGTCAGGTTCTTGCAGCAGATGGTGGTGCGATGCTGGGCGCGGCCGTATCCCAGTTCGACTTCGGCGCCCATCGCGGCCAGAAGTTTGCGGGTAGTCTCGATGTCGCGCACCTGCGGAATGTTTTCGAGGATTACCGGCTCCTCGGTTAGCAGGGCGGCGGCCATGGCGGGCAGCGCGGCGTTCTTGGCGCCGCTGACGCGAATTGTCCCAAGCAGCGGATTGCCGCCGCGAATTACGAACTTGTCCATATGAATATCGTACTCTGGCAGACCGTGAGCGACAGCCAGGCCCATGGGTCCATCCAATCTGTGGCGCTGAGATATTGTAAAGGCGAAACGGGTTTGCGGTGGGTGGGAATTGCTTAATCGGAAGGGCACGGCCTGCGGGATTGCTCGCGCTACATTGCCTGGGCGGCGCTGATGGCTTGGCGGACGTGGCCGCGAGCTGATTTGAGGGCCTGGGCGGCCTGGGCGCGATTCACATTTGCTTGCAGCATGACCAGTGCTACGGGAACATCGTTTGCCGCCGCTCGCAGGGCTTGCTCTGCGGCTGCACGTTTGATTCCGGCGGCTTGCTGCAGAACGGTCAGGCCACGTTCGCGCAGCTTGTAGTTCTTCACGTGGACGTTGATCATCAGGTTTCCGTACACGTAACCGAGTCGAGTCATGGCGCCGCTGGATAACATATTCAGAATCATTTTTTGAGCAGAGCCCGCTTTCATTCGGCTGGATCCGGCGATGACTTCTGGACCGACCTCAGCAACGATGGCGAGGTGCGCGGCCTTTTCCAGCGGAGAAGCGGCGTTGCAGGTGACCGCGATGGTCTTTGCTCCGTGGCGGCGAGCATACTCGACGGCGGCAACAGTGAACGGAGTGCGTCCGCTGGCGGCGATTCCAACCACGACGTCGTTCTTGCCGGGTTTTTTCTTCGCCATTTCGCGCCGCCCGAGTTGGCTGGAATCCTCGCTGGCTTCGGTGGCGCTGTGCAGCGCTTTGATTCCGCCCGCGATTATGAACTGCACCGTCCTGGGGTCAACATTAAAGGTTGGCGGACATTCGGAGGCGTCCAGCGCGCCGAGCCGGCCACTGGTTCCCGCGCCGACGTAGATCAGGCGGCCTCCTTGTTTAAGGGCTTTCGCGATCAGATCAATTCCGCGAGCGATCTGCGGCAAAGCAGGTTTCACGGCGGCGGCAACTTGGGCGTCCTGGGCATTGATGATGCTGGCGATTTCGAGGGAGGATCTCAGGTCGAGATTCCTGGCGGCCGCGTTGCGTTGCTCGGTGGGGAGGTGGCTTAGCTTCGTTGGAGTTTTATTTTCTACCCGTCGCAACAGTTTGTCTCCGTTCTACGAATCCGGTGCGTGAATCGCGATTATCTCAGGAGCCTCCTAGTGACTCAATGACGGCGTCGTGAAACTTCGGCCGTAGCTGCTTGATGGCTTGATTGCTACAGTCCGGCCAGGTGCGGTTGGTCAGCAGAGTTACAGAAAGCTGGCGCTCCGGGTCGATCCACAGCGAGGTTCCGGTGTAGCCGAGATGGCCGAATGAAGTAGGGGAGAAATATTTTCCGGATTGCGATGGAGCTGACGGCGTGTCCCAACCCAGGGCTCGGGAGGTGCCCGGCTGGGAAGAGTCGCGGCGGGTGAATACGGCTAACGTTTCCGGGCGAAGGATGGGGCGTGCGCGGGAGAGCATGGCATGGGCAAACGTGGCAAGATCTTCAGCGCTGGCAAACACGCCTGCGTGTCCGGCGACCCCGCCCATGACGCTGGCATTTTCGTCCTGCACTTCTCCCAGAATGATGCGTTTGCGGAACGATTCATCGTTTGCAGTGGGCGGGATGAACGCTCGCCAGGCAGCGGGAGGATTGAACGTGGTGTGCGTCATCGCCAAGGGCCCGAAGACTTCGTGCCGGCAGAAATGGTCGAGAGATTCCTCTGCGATGCGCTCGAGTGCCACTCCCAGGATGATGAATCCGACATCGCTGTATTCCGCTTTGGCTCCGGGATTGGCAGCGAGGGGAGTTGCGAAGGCAGCGGAGAGAAGTTCGTCTCGCGTCTTGGCTCGCAGAAACAGTTTTTCGTACGCGGGCAATCCTGAGGAGTGCGCCAGCAGCATGCGCATCGTCACTGCGTCGCGTCGGGGATCTTCTCCGGCGAACTCTGTCACTACGGCCACGACAGGAAAGTCCAGGTCGAGCAGGCCGCGTTCGTAGAGAATCATCGCCATGCTGGTGGTGGCGACGACTTTAGTTACAGACGCGAGATCGAAAACCGTGGCGGTGGTTGTCTCGGGAGAATCGGGTTCATAGGTGAAACGGCCGAAGGCCTTCAGTCCGACGAGGTTGCCTTGGTACGTGATGGCGACCGAGGCTCCGGGGAAGGCGCGATCCGCGATCGCCCTTCGTATTAATTCGAAAGCGGGAGCGAAGACCGCGTCCTGCTGCTGATTCGCGGGAGCGGGGAAGCACGCGGGAGTATTCGTCGCAGGCAAAGTGTTGGTTGGCTCGATGCTTGGTTTATAGCAAAGTTCCGGGGACGGGTAAAGATGACGGCCGCCCCATTTGGCAGAGATGGCACCCCCCTTACTTCAGTTTGTTGAGCGCGTCGCGGGCCTTGTGTAGAGTCAGAGTATCCGCATGACTAAGCAGAATTCGTGTGTCCGATGGTATTTCTTGTGCTCGGTTGTGATGCTGTTGGGAGTGGTGTGCCGATCTGCGCTGGTTGCGGCGGAGACCGTTCCTCCGTCTGGCAGTCTGGGCGTGATTGAGGGCATCGTGCAGGATGCGATTCGCGATGAGCAGATTCCCGGTGCGGTGGTGACGGTGGGGCACGATGGCCAGGTGATTTACCGCAAGGCTTTCGGCGAGCGCGCGCTGGAGCCGCGGCGCGAGGCCATGACCGTAGATACGATCTTCGATATCGCTTCGCTCACCAAAGTCGTCGCCACCACGACCGCCGTGATGCAACTGGTACAGCAAGGTCAGGTCCGGCTCAACGAGCCCGTGGCAAAGTACATTCCGGAATTTGCAGAGAATGGCAAAGAGGAAATTACGGTTCGCGAGCTGCTCACCCACTACTCCGGTTTGCCCGCGGATCTCGATCTGGTGCAGCCCTGGGAGGGGCGCGAAACCGCACTGCGCATGGCCTACGCGGAGACGCCGATCTACACGCCAGGATCGCGCTTCCTGTATAGCGACATCAATTTTATTGTGCTGGGTGCCCTGGTGGAGCGGGTATCCGGGATGTCGCTCGACGAGTACTGCCAGAAGAACATCTACGCTCTGTTGAAGATGACACACACTCGCTTCCTGCCGCCTGCACCCTGGCTCCCGAAAATTGCGCCCACGCAGTATGACGAGCATGAAAAGATGCTGCGCGGCATCGTCCACGATCCCACTGCCCGGCGGATGGGCGGCGTGGCCGGGCATGCAGGCGCGTTCTCCACCGCGGACGATCTGGCAACCTATGCCCAGGCTTTGCTGAGCGGCAGCACAATGTTATCTCCGTTGATGGTTGAGAAAATGACCACGCCGCAGCAACCGCCCACATCACAAGTCTTGCGCGGTTTTGGCTGGGACATCGATTCTCCGTTCTCCAGCAATCGCGGCGACCTCCTGCCGGTCGGTTCCTTTGGGCACACCGGGTTCACCGGGACTTCGTTGTGGATCGATCCCACTACCCGAACCTACATCATCATCCTGACGAATGCCGTTCATCCTCGCGGGAAGGGAAGTGCAGTAGCGTTGCGCTCGAAGATCGCGACGGCGGTGACCGCAGCTCTATCCCTCACCGTGAATGAAAAAGACGAACTGCGATGGAAAAGCATCACCGGATACAACGAGGCGGAAACGGCGGTCAGGCGAATCGCGGTTCGCAACGGAACCGTGAAGACTGGAATCGACCTGCTCGAGTCCCACAACTTTGACCTCATTCGAGGCACTGAAAGCAAAAAGAAGATTGGGCTGCTGACCAATCAGACCGGAGTGGATTCGCAGGGACGCCGCACCCTAGATGTGTTGTCTCAAGCTCCGGGAGTCTCCCTGGATGCGATCTTCAGCCCTGAGCACGGAGTCACGGGTACTCTGGACACCACTAACGTTGGCAATTCGCGCGACCAAGCCACGGGCGTTCCGGTCTACAGCGTTTACGGAGCGACCGACGCCGCCCGCCGGCCGTCGCCCGAAATATTAAAGACTCTCGACGCTGTGGTCGTCGATATTCAGGACGTGGGTGCGCCTTTCTACACCTACGAAACCACTCTGGGATATTTTCTCGAAGCCGCAGCCAAGGCAGGCATTGAAATCATCGTGCTCGACCGCCCCAACCCGATCACCGGGTCGTTTGTGCAAGGGCCGATTTCCGATGCCGGTCACGAGAGCTTCACCAACTATGATTCCGTGCCCGTGCGTCATGGCATGACCATGGGAGAGCTGGCGAAGTTCTTCAACGGAGAACGCAACCTTAATGCGCGGTTGCAGGTCGTCCCGCTGGAGGGGTGGATGCGCGGCGACTGGTACGATTCCACCGGACTGCCGTGGATCAATCCGTCGCCCAATCTTCGCAGCCTCACGGAAGCCACCTTGTATCCCGGCGTGGCGCTGGTCGAAGGTACGAATGTTTCCGTGGGACGAGGCACCGATACTCCATTTGAATTATTGGGCGCGCCCTGGATCAACGCGGCGGAACTCGCGCAGTACTTGAACGCGAGAGACATTTCCGGCGTGCGCTTCGTACCCGTAAGCTTCACCCCGAATGCCAGCACTTACGCCGGGCAGAAGTGTCAGGGTGTCAATATCATTGTGGTCGAGCGCAACGCCTTCGATGCCCCGGAACTCGGCGTCGAGTTGGCTTCGGCCCTCCACAAACTCTATCCCGAGCAGTACCACCTCGAGCGGATGATCGAACTGTTGGTAAACCAGTCGGTATACGATGCCATTGCGAAAGGCGAAGATCCGCGCCGCATCGCGGAAGACTGGCGTGAGCCCCTCGAGAAATTTCAACAGCTTCGGCAGATGTATCTGATCTACAAATAAACCTCAGCCCAAGCCGGGGCACAAACGCCGCAAGCAACATTCCTGCCGTGTCGCCAGAAAACGTTGCAAGCAACGTTTCTACCGTAGAGACGTAGCTTGCTCCGTCTTCGGGAGTGCGCCCAGACCTCATTTTGACTAGAATGGATGCGCCTTATTTGCGCCTCGTCGGCCAGGGGAGATCCATACCGTGAACGCTGCCAGCTCTAAGTTCCCGATTGCCAATACCTTCTACCGCTGTGCCGGCCCCAACTGCGGCCTTATGAAGCAATCGACCGACCGCTGGTGGCTGATGTGGACGTCTTTCGGCGAGTTCAACCGGCCTCTGCTTTACTTGTGTCCATGGGATGAAGAAATAGCCGCACGGGAGGGTACTCTGCACGTGTGCGGCGAGCTTTGTGCGCAGAAGCTACAGTCCCAGTACATGGGAAACGTGAGAGAAAACGAGCTCAAACGATCAACCCGGTAAGCTTTCGATCTTGATTTTCCGGCAACTAACGTTCTTCGGCTTTCTTGCATCGTACTTGCATAGTAACTTGCAACGAGACCTGGTGCTGAAAGGGTTTTTCATGCGCGTCATAATGGGAGTGTTGCTCTTGACCGCTTTGGCAATGGCGCAAACCGATCCTGCATTCAAGCCGGATGCCAGTGCCACCGCGCCCGTCACAGCCAAAGCCACCGCCAAGGCCACCGCTCCCGCAAACACCGCCAGCGACCTCAGCATTCCCGCGGGCACGAAGGTTCCGGTTGCGCTGAAGCACGCCGTCTCCAGCAAGGGAACCCACGAGGGTGACGGAGTTTACGCGGAGACTACGTTTCCCGTTGTGGCCAATGGCCGGGTTCTGATTCCGGCGGGCACCTTTGTACAGGGAACAATCAGCAACATCCAGCGTGGGGGACGGATCAAAGGCCGCGCGGAAGTCCTGATGCACTTCACTACGCTGATCTACCCCAGCGGATACACCGTGCTTCTTCCGGGCGCCGTGGAAAACGCTCCCGGCGTGGATAAGACGTCGGTGAAAGACGAAGAAGGCACCATCCGCTCCGACAGCCAGACCGGCCAGAAAGTCGGGACGGTAGCCACGACCGCGGGCACCGGCGCGGTAGTCGGAGGGCTGAGCAACGGCGGCAAAGGCGCACTGATCGGCGCCGGAGTTGGTGGCGCGGTCGGAACGGCAATCGCCATGCTGACCCGCGGCAACGACGTAAAGCTGGACGCCGGCACAACTTTGGAAATCGTCATCCAGCGCGACGTTCCGCTCGATGCCAGCCGTGTACCAACCACCACCAGGGCGTCCTCGTCGCAGTGAGCCCTGCCTTGCGATTACGATCTCAGGAACGCCAGCAATTCGGCCAGTGTTTCGTCCGGAGTTTCTTCTGGCAAGAAGTGCCTTCCTGCCAATGCCTTCCCACTGACATTCATCGCGCGCTCCCGCCAAGCAGCCGGAACGTCGAACATCCGTTGCACCGCCCCGCGTCCGCCCCATAGGGCGAGCACGGGGCAAGCGATCTTGCGGTGCAGGTCCGCTTCGTCGTCTTTCATGTCGATGGATTCGCCTGCCCGGTAGTCTTCGCAATTCGCATGGATTGCGCCCGGGTCACGAAAGCAGCGCAGATACTCGGCGAACGCGTCCTCGCCCATCCATGTCGGTATCTCTGCAACGGACATGTCCCGGAACATCATGTACTTCAGGTAAAGCTCGGTGTTGTTTGCGATCAGAGTCTCCGGAAAAGGAGCGGGCTGAACAAGAAAGAACCAGTGATAGAAAGCTGTGGCCACCTCATTGTTAACGCTGTGCAACAGCTTATAAGTCGGTACGATATCGAGCACCGCCAGCCTGGTGATTCGGTCAGGGTAGTCTAGCGCCATTCGGTGCCCGACCCGGCCTCCTCGGTCGTGTCCCACGACAGCAAACTTCTCAAACCCAAAGTGCTTCATCACCTCCATCTGGTCGAGCCCCATGCTGCGTTTTGAGTAGTTGGAATGGTTTTCGCCATCTGCGGGTTTGCTGCTATCGCCATATCCACGCAGGTCGGCAGCCACCACAGTGAATTCTCCAGCCAACCGTGGGGCGATCTTGTGCCACATCACGTGCGTTTGCGGGTTGCCATGCAGAAGCAGCATGGGGGGACCCTGGCCGCCCGAAACGACCCTGATGGTTGCGCCTGTGGTCTGGATGTTCGAAGTCTTAAATCCCTCAAACATGTGCGCAGAAGCACTCGTCGGTTGCTGTGACGTAGCACTCAGAAGGCTTGCCGCCGCCGTTCCGCCAGCAACTCCCGCAGCCAGCCTCAGGAAACCGCGACGGTCGCAGGGGAAAGTCACAGGATATTTTTCGGATCGTAAGAGAGCTGAATTCGGCACCATCGCACCCCCTTTTCAGTGCATACTCTAGCACCGACCGGAAGTGGAACGAAGATAGCGGCTCCATGCAGAGTCGCTCCCCGCACTCTTGCGCTGTCTTTATTTGGCTGCTGCCTGCTTGCCCGCGGCGACACCCGCCGTCACATCCTGGGCGAATTCCCGCCGCCGTTCCGGACCCTTGCGGTTTTCGAGCACGCGCACCCGCCGCGCGGGAACGTTCGTCGGGTTCACCCGAACGATGCGTCCGTCCGCGACTTCGATATAAAAACGGAACCAGTCAGTGCGGAACATGCGGCCCGAGGAATAGAACGTCACGGAAGCTGCGATCAGCCCCTGAAAATCCGACCCGGTGCATACCACCAGTCGCTTTCCGATATCCTGCGTCCAGGTCATGCCCCCGACCAGCGGATCATTGAGGAAACAGCGTTCGAACGGCACGGCGTGTGAAATTTTGCGCAACTGCATCAACTGGATCAAGACCGAAATCTTGGCCAGGTTGGTGACTACGATTTGAGTCTCGGTGGCTGAAATCCGCTCCAGCTTGAGGTGCAGTTCAGGCGACCACTCGCGCTCGAACTCTTCGCGCGCCAGCGCCAGACCTTTGTCGGCAGCTTCGGCATAGCGCAGAGTGGCTCGCGCCAGAATCACGCTGAGCACACAAGTCACCACTGTAGCCACCAGTGGGATGTAATTGACCAGGCTGGAAAATGGAATGCTATACGCGTTCATCCACTGGATGTGCATAGAACCGCTTGGCTCCTCGCCGTGCAACCGCAATCGTGGTTACGGAATCGTCGGGGTCGATTCATGCCCGCAATGAACTGCGTCTCAAACCTCGTATCAGCGAAAGTCTAAAGAGCGAGCCACTCCCGCTCCAGATGCGGATGGTACAGAGCCCGCATGATCAATGCGCACTGTCTTTGGTAATAGAAGGAGAGCCCCAATCTCAAGGGCTTAGCTGACTGCTCAGAACTGAAAGCTGAACTTACTTCAGCACAAACATCGCATTAACATGAGCCGTCACCGACGTAGTCTGCGGGCTGAACTCTTCCGTCGGCGCGGGCGCAGCTTGCGCCATCGCGCTCATTCTCGCCATCGGCTGCATGGGCATCGGACGGATGTTTTCGAACGTATCCACCGAGGCGTAAGACAGCTCGCCCAGGGTACGTCCACTGGCATGAGCCAAGGCCTCGGCGGACAAGCGAGCGCGGCGGTAGGCGTCCTCCACGGCTTTCGTCTTGGCCGCTTCGATATCGTCCAGCATGTAGCTGATGGACTGTGTGTCGCTAACGTCCGCGTCCGACAATTGCTGCACGATCGGGGCAATCTTCGTGAAATCCTTCAGCTTCAGCGACACGCTCACATTCACCCGATACGCGACCAACTTCCGTTTCGCTTTGCTGTAATCGTAGACGGGTTCAATGGAGAAATAGCCGATCTGGGCCGCCGTGGGCTCAAGGCCATTGGAGCGCAGAATCTGGCGCACTTGCTCGGCTGCTTTTGAAGCCCGATCGTAGGCCGCGCGCGAGTTGTCCTCTTGCGCGGAAATGTTAAATTGCACCAGAGCCGTGTCCGGGCTTGCCTCAAATTTTCCGTCGGCTCCAACGAACACCGTATTCGGCTGCGCCGTAATGGTCGGACGATCCTGTCCGGCCGCCAGCCCGGCTAAAAGTAAAATTACAGCAAGAGTGACAGCTGCTTTCATAAAAGCCTCCCGCATAACCGCAAACAAAGTTATACGCCAGCGCCTCAACTATAAATTAAAGAACGCAAAACTCAGGATACCTTGCAGGGATGAAGGGAATTGAGAAAGGCCGACCGGCCCAGACGGTTAGGACGAGCTCTTGGCCGTAGAGTACGTAAACCGGCTGATCTGGGAGTCGATGTCTTTTCGCAGATCTTCCCAGATATTCTCCGGCATGGAAAGAAATGTTTCCACCACGTCAGGGTCGAACTGGCGTCCCGACCAGATCTCAATTTCCTTCCGCGCCTCGGCAATCGACCGCTTGCGGCGATAGGGGCGGTCCGAGGTAATGGCATCCAGCGTATCCGCGACCGCGAAGATTCGCGCCCCGAGCGGAATGCCCTCGCCTTTCAATCCTCGGGGATACCCGGTTCCATCAAAGAACTCCTGATGCGAGTACACAATCGCCGCCGCCTCGGTGAGGAACGGAATCTTCTTCAGCATCTGGTAACCGCGATAGCAGTGCTCCCGCATCTCCGTGACTTCGTCCGGATCCAGGGGCCCGGGTTTCAGCAGGATCTTGTCAGGTATCGCCATCTTCCCGATGTCATGCAGAAAAGCTCCGCGCGCGATCACCGCAATCTGGTCTCGCGGTAATCCCATGGCGCGCGCTATCGCGATCGTGAATGCCGTAACCCGTTTGGAATGGCCTTCCGTCTCCGCGTCTTTCAAGTCCAAAGCGTCGCCCAGCGCTTCCAGCGTAATGTCATACGAGCGCTCCAGATTACTCATGGCATTCTGCAACTGTTCAGTGCGCGCCTCGACCATTCTTTCGAGCCCGGTCTGGTACTCCCGGTTCTGCATCTTGAGCCGCCGGTTTTCCAAAGCCCGCCGCACCGTCGCCAGCAACTGTTCGCGTTCAAAAGGCTTCAACAGATAGTCGTACGCGCCGTTTCGAATCGCAGCCAGGGCAACCGAAATGTCATGGACCGCGGTCACCATGACCACGGGCATATCCGGATACCCCTCCTTGGTGCGTTCGAGCAGTCCAATGCCATCCAGATCGGCCATCATCAGGTCGGAAAGCATGAGCTCGAACTCTTCGCCGGCGTCGAGGATTGCCAACGCCTTAAGCCCGGAAGAAGCCTGCCGCGTCTTATAGTTGGCGGCGGCTAGCATGGAACAGACAATTTCGCGGATGGGGTCTTCGTCGTCGACGACCAGGATGCGCTCAGCTGGCATGGCTCTGCTAGTGTATCGCGAATTGTGCCCCAATTAGGTGTCATCTGAATTAAGAGCCCCTAAGCTCAAAGTTCCTAAAGTAATCACCCGGAAGGGGAAAGCTCATCGTCGGCGGGGATGGGCATGTTATTAAGAAAGGTGCGCTGGCCCCCTTATCGCAATGATTAGCTCTGCCTTATTTGCCTGGTACGCTTTGGTGGATCTGCCGCTCCCGAAGTTCGTAGCGGTGGAGTCAGCCGCGTTGGTCATCCTGGCCGCGGGCCTGCTCGTATTTCGCACCTTTCGCGAGCGCTACCTGCTCATCTGGATCCTCGGATGGCTGGCATACTTCGTTTCCAGTTGGACCATTCACCACCCCGGCGTTGACCCAGCCTCACGCTATGCGGCAGCCGTTTCCCAATCGCAGTTTGTACTGGCTTTGTGTTTGTTCTCCTCCGCCGTCTTCGTCTATTGCCACGCCCGGAAAGTTCTGGTGCCGCTGCTGGCGTTCTCCGTCGCGGTCGTCGCCTATTCCGCAGTGCGAGCCCTGTTTTGGCCCGATTCCTTCGCCCTGCGGGTCGTGCTGGAAGTTTCCTACCGCATCATCACCTTTGGCGCCGCTCTGCAGTTGATCCGCTTCCGCTGGGCGCGCTGGGAAATCGGTCCGTGGCTGTTGAGCATGAGCCTGGTCGCGGTGCACCTGAACTGGGCTCCGGTGAATGTTCACCTCCCTGCAGGCTTCAGCCTTGCGGTCGATCTGCTTCTGGGATTGAGCATGCTGCTCATGGTCTTCGACGACTCCAGAATGCGCACCCGCCGTTTGGGGGTGCTCAATGCCCTGACCACGACCATTACTCGCTCCCAACAGCATGGACCCATGACCGAAACCGCGCTCGGAGAGCTCAAGACTCTCATGGGCGCAAAAGCCGCCTGGTTCCGCCTGCTCGAAGGCGACAAACTCGTTCTCACTACCCAGATCGGCCTTTCTCCCGACTATATACGCGATCGCTTTTCTGTCCCTCTCGACGAATCCATGAAGGGCATACTTTCCGAAACCGTGCCCATGGTGATTGAAACTTCCACTGCCGCCGACAGCAGCCGGCCCCATCTGAAACGCGAGCGCTTTCATCACGTCGTCATGTTGCCCGTCCTTGGCAAGAAGTCGGTAATCGGCACCTTGTCCCTGGGCAGCGGCCACCGCTTCTCCTACACTCCCGACGATATGGAGTTCCTGGTCACCAGCGCCCATCAGCTCGGACTCGCCGTCGAGAATCTCCGCCTGGTCGAACAGATTCTCCGCTCCCATCGCCAGTGGGCGAACACTTTTGATTCCATTCAAGATCTCGTCCTGGTGCACGACGCCGAATTCGTGGTCATGAAAGCCAACATGGCCCTGCTGCAACGCCTCGGCCAAGCCCCCGCGGACGTCATCGGCCAGTCCTGCGAAGCCGTGCTGCCGCGTAAAGGCGAATGGTCCGGATGCCCCTACTGCGTCGCCGCCGAGGAAGGCATCCAGGAAGCGCAGGATCCGTGCTTCGGTGGCAACTGCATGATTTCCACCTCGTCCTATAGCGAGCATGGAAGCCAGCAAAAGGGCACCATCCACGTGGTGCACGACACCACCGATCGCCACGACGCCGAAGAAAAATACCGCCTGATTTTCGAGCAGGCCCAGGAAGGCGTCTTCGTCGCCACCCCTGGCGGCAAGCTGCTCGATTGCAACGACGCCTTCGTGCACATGCTGGGCTACGACAGCCGCCCCGAGTTGATGGCGATGGACCTCGACACCGAACTCTCCGCCTCGGCCGAGCAGACCGACGCCTTCCACCGCGAGATCGAAGCCCACAACTACGTGCGCAACTTTGAAATGACCCTGCGCCGCAAAGACGGCACGCTCGTCACCGTCCTCGAAAGCAGCTTCGCCACCCGCAATTCGCTCGGCAAGATCGAACGCTACCAGGGATTCCTGCTCGACATCACCGAAAAGAAACGCGCCGAAGATGAAATCCGCAAACGCAACCGCGAACTGAATGCCCTGAATGCGATGGCCGTAATCGCCACGCAGTCCTTCGATCTCGACGAAATCCTGAACCTCACCCTGCGCCAGGTCATTTCACTACTGGGCGCCGAGACCGGATCGATCTACCTGGGCGACGCCGACCAGACCACTTTCCGCCGCCGCGCCGGCTGGGGACAACGCAGCATCGATCGCGCCCGCCTCTCGGAAGTCCGCTTCCCGGGCGGCTTCGGCGACCTCGTCACTCGTTCCCGCACCGAAGTGCTCACGCCGGAATATATCCCCCATCTTCCGCCGCTCGTTGCCGAGTTCATCCGCGCCGACGGCCTCAGTTCCTGGATCTGGGTGTTGCTCTGGAGCAAAGACACTCCCATTGGCATGATGGGAATCAGCAGCCGCGAGAATCGCGTCTACACCAGCAACGACGAAAACCTGTTGGTCGCCATCGGCCGCCAGTTGGCCACCACCATCGAAAAGGTCCGTCTCTACGAAGAAACCTGCCGCGCCTACGAAGACCTGCGCAAGACTCAAGAGCAGTTGCTGCAAAGCGAAAAAATGTCCGCCGTTGGACAGCTCATCGCCGGAGTCGCACACGAACTCAACAATCCCCTGACCGCCATCCTCGGCTACGCCCAACTTCTGGAAGCGGAAGGTCTGGGCGACCGCCCCGCCGAATTTGTGGGCAAGCTCTTCAAGCAGGCGCAGCGCACCCACCGCGTGGTGCAAAGCCTGTTGTCTTTCGCTCGCCAGCGCAAACCGCAGAAAGAGCACGTCGACATCTGCAAGGTCCTGGACGAAACTCTCGCCCTGCGCGACTACGACCTGAAGGTCAACGACATCAAGCTGCAGCGTGAATTCCCAACTCCCCCACCCGCGGTGACCGCTGACCCGCACCAGCTCGAGCAGGTATTTCTCAACATCATCAACAACGCCGTCGACGCCATGCTCGAAGCCGGCCGCGGCGGCACCTTGAAAGTCCGCGTCTACACCAAGGACGGAAACGTCCACACCGAGTTCCACGACTCCGGCCCCGGCATCAAAGAGCCGCATCGCATCTTCGAACCCTTCTACACCACCAAGGGCGTCGGCAAAGGCACCGGCCTCGGCCTGAGCATCTGCTACGGCATCATCCAGGAGCACGGAGGACAAATCCGCGCCCAGAACGGCCTCAACGGCGGCGGCGTCATCGAAGTCGTCCTGCCCTCCGCCGGAGAGAGTGCAACCGAAGCGAAGCCGACCGCAACCCCTCGTCGCGAAGCCGCCCTCGCCGGGCGTGTCCTGCTGATCGAGAACGAAGAAGCCGTGCTTGAGTTCGAGCGCGACGTCCTCACCGGAGCCGGAGCCGAAGTCGTCACTTCCATGAATGTCGAAGAGATGAAAATCCTGTTGCGCAAGCAATCCTTCGACGCCATCATCATCGACGGCAAAGCCCAGGGCAACGGAAGCGCCCGCGAGGTCCATGGCTGGCTCGCGGAAAACTGTCCCGGCATGGAGAAGCATTTGCTGTTCACCTTCTCCAGCGTAGCCGAGCCCGAAGTCCGCAGCTTCCTCCAGGAAAAAACCGTCCCCTGCCTGGTAAAGCCCTTCGAAGTAGCCGACCTGATTGCCCACGCCCGCCGCCTCATGCAAAAAGCCCAAGCCGCCACCGCAAACTAAGCTTCGCGGACGTCGAGCGCCAATTTTGTAGTCGATTGGCGACAACTGGACAAGTGGAGGCAATGGGGGCCCGCGTATCGAACTTCCACAAGGGAAAATGCTATGAGTTGGGTATTCAAAATGTCTCTTCACGTGCGGTGTATGATCCGGAAACAGTCAAGAAGTTCACCAAGAAAGATTCGTCAGAAGTAGAGAGCCGCTTAAGACAACCTCTCAATTCTTTTGTGTTCCTCAAGTAAGGATTCTAGACATGAATGGCGTAACATCACCGTAGCATTCATTGATCTACCCAAAGAGTGTAATGGCCTCCCTTGAAAAAGAGACGTAACTCACTGTAAACAGGGGGTTGGCGCAGAGCCTCGGTTCATGCTTCGTTGTGACCGGAGTCCGGTCATGCGGACCTGTTACGCAGTTGAAGAGTCAGAATCACGTTTTTCCTCGCGACATGAACCCTCTCCTGCAGTCGTGCATCTAAGAAAAAACGTAGAGATGTACACCTCCTAGTTGCAGAAAGATCGCCGGCGTCGCTTTTGGAAAGCGCGGAGGAGTGTTTGTTTTGAGCGGCCGTAAAGAAATCCTAGTAGGGGCCCAACAGTTCTCGAAGGCGAACACACTTTTGGGTCTTGGCTTTGCCTTGGCTCTGCTTATTTGCTGTGCGATGGCGAGTGCGCAGACTGGGGGGCCGACCGAGCGCGGTCTGTTGGCCGGAGACACATCTGCCGAGAGTCCTTCTCCGTCCGCTTCGGACGGGTCGGAGCAGAAGACGCAGGATCAGGCCACTCAAGCGGCCGAGCCGGGCACCGTCCTCGGTACGGTCCTCGACCAATCGGGAGCGGTGAGCGTGGGCACGGTGGTCCGGCTCACTCCGGAGGATAAATCCGCTTATCGAGAGGTGACTTCCGGGAATAACGGGCAGTTCTCGTTCTCAAACGTTCCTCCCGGCCACTTCCAACTGTCGGTGAGTTCGACGGGGTTCGGAAACGAAATTTACTCGGGAGATCTAGCGTCTGGGCAAACCTTTCTTGTGCCGCCGATTGTTCTCTCGGTGGCCACGGTGGTGACAGAAGTAAAAGTTACGGTCGACCCCGTGGAAGTCGCGACCGAAGAGGTTAAGGAGCAAGAACACCAGCGCGTTCTCGGTTTCATCCCCAATTTCTATGTGAGCTACCGCCCGGATGCCGCCCCTCTGACCACGAAATTGAAGTATCAACTGGCGTGGAAATCATCGACCGACGTGGTTACCATTGGCGGAGTTGCTTTCCTTGCCGGCCTTCAGCAGGCGGGCGATGAATACTCCGAGTTCGGGCAGGGCGCGCAAGGGTACGCCAAGCGTTTCGGCGCGGCCTATGGGGATGCGTTTGCGTCCACGTTTCTCTCCGGCGCAGTTTTCCCATCACTCTTTAAGCAGGATCCTCGTTATTTTTATCGAGGAACGGGGAGTACGAAGAAGCGCATTCTGTACGCGATCAGCAACTCCGTGTGGTGTAAAGGCGATAACGGAAGCTGGCAGGTCAACTACTCCAACGTGGCGGGGGTTGTTTCCGGTGCTGCGCTTGTGTCCACCTATTACCCTTCGAAAAACCAGGGAACGAACATCCTTCAAAACAGCCTGATTCGAATGGGGGAGAGTTCCCTCGCGGGCGTTGTGCAGGAATTCGTTCTACGGAAGCTCACGAAAGGTGGTCATCGCAAAGAGTCGTCGGTCACGTCGGACCAGACCGTCTCGGCTGACCCACCTGGTTTGTTTAAGCGATCTAGCGATGAAACCAAATGAGCCCTAAGTCCGCTCTGTGAGACGTTGGCGGACGTTTCAGTTGAAACACGGTCCCTCCGCCAAGAGAACCACCCAAAGTGGTTGTGCCATAGAGATTCCCGTCCGGATCGAAAATCAGGGCTCCATTCGGGTTGATACCGTCATCGCCTCCGAAAGTGTGAAGCGTTTGCTCCTTCCAATGGCCGCCCATTTGGGGGGGCGGGGACAATTCATAGACCGTTCCGTAAAGATATTGACCGCTCGCCGTGGCTACTCCGTATAGATTGCCCGCCGCATCTGCGACCAGTCCGACGGGGAGCGAACCGTCGGAAGTTCCCGTGAAGTCGTAGAGCAACACATTCTCCCGGGCAACAGCGTGGGAGCTTGCGAGCAGCAGCATCAATGCTGAACTGGCCAAGAGAGCTGAAAATCGCGGAGGCGTGCTGAACCTCATGAGAACCTCCTTTACGGGCAGGCGTCGCGTCGGCATATTACACCATTTGCACTCCTCTGGCGAATCATGACATTTTCATGTTGAGAGGTGTCGAAGTTCGGGGAGCCTTGATCGGATGTTTTGGATCGACGTTTACTTCAAAGATATGGCGGCATCTCGTATCGAAATCGGCAAGATTGAATCTTACTGACCACTCGCAGTGCGACAACCTGCGGAATCCATCGGTTGATTGGCGTAACATCCCCATTACGCTCATCTGCCTTCCCGGAGGGGATTTGAGTGAAATGGCCTGGTTTCGTAAACTATGGGAGCGTACAGCTCCGAGCTTCGTCACCAACACCGCCGAGTGTCGGCGCTAACTCGCTTCTACGGCGAGACCTCGAACACCGTTCCGCACCCGTTTGTGCAGGCTCCATCTCCACCGACCACTGTTGTGCTGTAGAGATTGCCCAGCCCGTCAAAGATGAGTGGGGCATCGGGTCCAGCTCCGTCGCCCGAACGCATAAAATCGTAGAGGTCAGTGAGTCGCCAAGAGTCTCCGCGCGCTGGGCGATTCAGCTGGAAGACGAGGCCCTGGAAGTTCGCCCCACCGGAGGCTCCGCCGTAGAGGTTGCCATCGGATCCAAAGGTTAGGCTTCCTGGGTTCTGTCCAGCTTGATTTCCGACGAAGTCGTACAACACGGACTCCTTCCAGCCGCCGCTTTCCGTCTTGCTTAATCGGAAGATCAAACCCCGGTCATACTTTCCTCCCCCTCCCGCTGGTCCGTAGAAACTGCCGTCCTTGCCTCGTGTCAAACCAGCGTCTGGGGTGGCCCCATCGTTGCCTCCAGTAAACCGGTAAATTATTTTCTCGATCCACGCTTTACCCTTCACTTTCGGTGGCGAAAGCCTGAACACGATGCCACAGCCAATCTGTTGTCCAAAGACGCAGCCCTGGTTTCCTCCGATTGAAGTCGTGCCGTAGATCGAGCCTTTGCTGTCGAAAACCAAATCGCCATAGGGATAAGCTCCGTCAGTTCCACTCTTGAAGCTGTGCAGCACTTTCTCCGTCCACTTGCCCCCTTTCGTCTTCGGCGGACTTAACTCGAACACCGCCCCGCAGTATTGATAGTAGGGGTCGCAAGTCGTCCCGTAGCCGCCGCCGTAGATCGTGGCTCCATATAGGTTGCCGGCCCCGTCAAACACCAGATCGCCATTCGGCAGGTAGCCTTGCTTGGCGGTCGGGAAGCTGTACAGGATGGTCTCCGTCCACGCGCCGCCCTTCTGCTTCGGGGGTGAAAGCTCGTACACCGTGCCGCATCCCGCCGGGACACCTAGCAGGACGCAGTCCCCCGTGCCGCCGTAGGCCGTGACCCCGTAGAGGTTGCCCTGGCTATCGATGATAAGGCCCCCGCTGGGAGACTCGCCGTCGTTCGATCCCTTGCCCTGGAATTGGTAGATCAGGGTCTCGGTCCACGAACCGCCATTCTGCGGGGAGAGTTGAAATACCGTGCCGCACGCCCCGCCCATCGGCTTGCACGACGCAGGGCCGCCGTCCGCGGTTGCGCCGTACAGATTGCCTTGGGGATCGAACACAACACCGCCAGCAGGGACAGAGCCGTCGTTTGTTCCGCCTTGGAAGCTGTAGAGCACCTTCTCCTTCCACTCCGCAGTTGCACCCGAAGTCAGGCTCAGGGCGACGGTGAAGAGTGCCAAACGATGGATGACAGCACGAGAGTATCGATTGCGATCCATGGCTACAAATTCAATCCTAACGGGATTTCCCGCGTTGCCGGTGGGAGAGCCGAACAACCGCGCAGATTGCCGCGATCGTACACCGGGTTGGCGGTCGTGTCCATTGCTAAACCGGCTGAAACCCATGCTCTGCGCCGCTTCCGCGAGCTCACGGTCAGGTCGTCCCGGATGGTTGCGATGCTGCTGAGTTCGTCACCCGCGATGGGAGCAGCCTAGTTCACCCGCCGCCAGAAGGATGGTGCGGGCGGAGCTTACTGGAAACGGCAGTCGAGCAGCCCCTGTCGCCTCCCACCCTTCCGCACGGGGGTGAAGCGTCGGGCCTGAGACGTAGCAAGCTACGTTTCTACACTTCTGACACGCGCCGTCGAGACGTTGCTAGCAACCTCTCCTTAGGAACTACAATACGGGCTCGTCCAGCACCTGTCGCACATTGCGCGCCAGAGCGTCCAGGGAAAAAGGTTTTTGCAGGACAATCGCAGGCTGGTTGGTGAGGGCAATATCCAAAGCCGAATGTTCGGAATAACCTGACATGAAAAGCACCTTGATGTTAGGCCGCAGCGGGATCAAGCGTTGCGCCAGTTCGCGGCCTCCGATGTTGGGCATCACCAGATCCGTTACCAGCAGGTGAATCTCATCGGTGTAAGCGCTGGCCATTTCCAGGGCCTCGTTTCCGTCAACCGCGATCAGCACCTTATAACCGTTGCGCCGCAGCGATTCCCTGACGATATCGCGGATGCCGTCCTGATCTTCGACTACCAGAACGGTTTCGGTGCCTTTAGGAGCGGTCGCCAGAGACGGCGCAGCTTTGGAGGCAGGCTGTTCCACGACCCGCGATTCCCGAGCCACAAATTGCGTGGAGCACACTTCTTCGACCCCGGACTCTTCCACCCGCGCATCCTCAACCCGGGGAAGATAGATCTTGAACGTAGTTCCGCGCCCCGGCTCACTGTCGACCCAGATCCAACCGTCACTATGCTTAACCACGCCATAGACGGTAGCCAGCCCCAGTCCGGTCCCCTTACCGGGCGCCTTGGTGGTGAAGAAGGGCTCGAAGATGTGAGCCCGAGTCTCGGTATCCATCCCGTCGCCGGTGTCGCTGACCGCCAGCATCACGTACTTGCCCGCGGGCGCGCCCTCGTGCCTTCGAGAATCGTTTTCATCCAGTTCGACGTCGCTGGCGGTGATGGTCAGCTTGCCGCCATGGGGCATGGCGTCGCGCGAATTGACCGCGAGGTTCAGGATCACCTGTTCCATCTGGCCGGGATCCGCTTTGACGCGCCCCAGCGAAGCGGCCGGCGCAACCGTCAGCTCAATATCTTTTCCGATCAGGCGATGCAGCATTTTCGCTACGTCGGCGAGGACGAGATTCAGATCCAGAACTTTGGGCCGCAGCACCTGCTTGCGGCTGAAGGCCAGCAGTTGATTGGTCAGGGACGCGGCTCGAGTTACTGCATTTTCAATCTCCGAAGCATCTTTGTGGGCGGGATCGTCGGGAGACAGACGGTAGCGGAGATTTTCATTGTGAGCCTGAATCAGCATCAGCAGGTTGTTGAAGTCGTGGGCTACGCCTCCGGCCAACTGGCCGACGGCTTCCATTTTCTGCGAGTGGCGGAGCTGATCTTCCAGGCGCTTGCGTTCGGTGATGTCATGCATCACTCCCTGCATGAGTAATTGGCCGTCGGTCTCCTGCAGCAAGACACCCTCGTCGCGAAACCACACCAGCCTGCCATCGCGAGCGCACATGCGATATTCGGCCTGAAACAACTCGTGGGTTTCCTGAAAGAGCTTCTCCGCGGCCAGAGCAATTTCCCGGTCGTCGGGATGAATATGGTTCATCCAGTTCATGGGATCGGAGAGCCATTCCTCGGGCGAGAAACCCAGCATGGTTTCAATCTGGGGACTCACGTAATGCCAGGGTCCGCCGGCGCCGAGTTCCGCAATGTAAGTGATGGCAGGAAGGCGCTCCACCAGGGTGCGATAGCGGGCTTCCGCGGCACGAAGCTCAGCCTTGGCCCGGTCGTGCTCGATCGCGATACCCGCCAGATGAGTGGCGTATCCGATAAGCCCCAGATGCTCAGCATCGGGGCTGCGGGGCTCGCGGTAGTAGATGGCAAACGTGCCCAGAATTGGGCCGTCCTGCGAAGCGATCGGGGTTGACCAGCAAGCTCGCAATCCGTGCGGCAACGCCAAATGGCGAATGCCTGCCCAGAGCGGGTCGGTTGCAATGTCCGAGACTATAACCGGCTCCTTACGATAAGCGGCAGTGCCGCAAGACCCGGCGGACGGACCGATCTGCACTCCGTTCACTGCGCGCGAGTATTCCTCGGGAAGGCCGGGAGCAGCGCCGTTCCGCAGAGTGGTGCCATCAGCATCAAGAAGAAGAACGGAACAGAGCAGGCCGGGATACTGCTGCTCGATGTGGGTGCACAAGACTTCCAATATCTTCGGGAGCGGGGCTTGGGCGCGGATCAAGCCCAGTACTCTCTCGTTGAGCAACGGCAAAGCTTCGGATGCCCTTGGGCTGTCCTGGCGCGCCGCTCTCTTAACACCTGTGGGCATACGACTCCTGCTGTGGCTCAGCCTACGGTTGGTCTTGGATCATTGTAGTGCCTTGTCCCCATTCGGACCGGGGCGATCTCACGGAAGTCATTATTCCTCAGTGGTAATTGGCGCCAAAGTTACTTGAGTAATCAGCGGGTGAAAGGTCGTCGTTTCATTCCCGAAATACGCCGGAGGTGGAGAGTGAACCGGTTACTCGCTGGTGAAGTAATCGACGGTGACCGGATTTTCGAATAAGGAATAGTCGCGGGTCACCACGGTGATTCCGCTGTCGGTAACGAAGTAGCGTTGCCGGTCGGCCTCGGGATCATAGCCAATTGTCGTGCCTTCGGGGATGTGTACGTCGCGATCAATGATGGCCTTGCGGATACGGCAATGGCGGCCCACATTCACATGCGAAAACAGGATGCCGTCTTCGATCTCGCTGTAGGAATTGATCCGAACATCGGGGGAGAGCACACTGTTCTTCACCACGCTCCCGGAAACGATGCAGCCCGCGGAGACAATGGAATCGAGCGCCGTTCCGGTGCGTCCTTCTTCGGCGAAGACGAACTTGGCCGGCGGATATTGGCGCTGGTGAGTGCGAATCGGCCACTCCGAATCGTACAAGTTGAAGACCGGAGAGACTGAGACGATATCCATGTTGGCTTCGTAGTAGGCTTCGAGCGTTCCCACATCGCGCCAGTAAAGCGCTTCCTTCTTGTTCTCATCGACGAAGTCGAAGGAGTACACGCGATACTCGTCCATCATCTTGGGGAGAATGTCTTTGCCAAAATCGTGGCTCGATTGGCGGTCTTCGGCATCTTTCAGTAGCGCAGGAATGAGCACATCGGTGTTGAACAGATAAATGCCCATCGAGGCCGAGACTTTCTCCGGGTTGTAAGGAGAACGCAAAGCGGTTTGCTTCGGCTTCTCCTGAAATCCATTGACCCGGTGGTCGCGGTCGATGTCCACAACGCCGAAGCGGAAAACCTCGTCGGGATTAATCTGGATGGTCGCGAGCGTGACGTCCGCGCCCGCGTCGTTGTGCTGCTGCAGCATCCTCCCGTAGTTCATTTTGTAAATGTGATCGCCGGAGAGAATGAGCACGTGCTGCGGCTGCTCCGAGCCGATGGAATAAATGTTCTGGTACACCGCGTCGGCCGTGCCCTGGTACCACTCCTCGCTGACTCGCTTCATGGGCGGCAGCACTTCGATGAACTCTCCCACTTCGCGGCCCAGAATGTTCCAGCCTTCGCGGATGTGCCGGTTGAGGGAGAGTGCCTTGTACTGGGTCAAAATGTAAACCCGGCGCAGGTCGGAGTTGAGGCAGTTGGAAAGAGTAATGTCGATGATGCGGTAAATGCCGCCGAAGGTGACAGCGGGCTTGGCCCGGTCGCGGGTCAGAGGATAGAGGCGCTCGCCTGCTCCTCCCGCTAATAAGACTCCGAGGGTGTCTTTCATGGGCATCGGGCGAACTTCCGACCGTACGATGCTGCGGAAACGCTAAATACTAGCACAGCGGAAAAGTTGGCTGTGGTTCCTGCCCTTTTCCCACATTGGAACGGAGTTTACTGTTTAGTACCGGGTACCCCTCCCCCCTGTTCGTGCGCAAAATCTTGAAAACACAAGATTTATTTTACGACTATGTGCTAGATCTTTGAGTTTTAAGGACTTACGCGCAAAATCTAGAGAACATGGGAGTTAGGGCGGGGGCGCGACCTAGCCTGCGTCCCATTTTGGAACCGGCGTGGTCTGGGAGCACACCATCGCCTCGTCAGATTGTCAAAGATCGAGATTATCTTGTAGATAATGTATCTTGTGGTAGGTTATTCTACTTAAGGCATGCCGTCAACGATAAAGCGCGCTGCGGGATTGGGCCTAAGTTGCGGCTCGCGTTTCTACCTACGCCGAACCGAGGGGCGGATCCCTCTTGCAAGTACTGTTGGTCAAGCGCTTGCCGTATGAGGGTCTTGATCACCGCCTGGCGGCTGATATTCAACTCCTTGGCGGCGCGGTCCAGTTCTTCCAGCATGCCCGACGCCAGGTCAACATTCACTCTCTGGATCGGACCCATCATTTTGCCGGTGTTGGTGAAGAACCGGGAGACGTCCTTGCCCTGGTCGGCAAGGCCGGCGATGGCTTCGGCCGGCACTGGCTTGCGCGGCTTCCGAGTGTTCTTCATAAAGTTTGTGCTCCTGCCTGGTGGCTTTCCAGAGAGTGACGAGGTGGTAATATTCTCCTTCCTCGTCCTCCCGTACCTCAAAAATGACGGCGTACAAGTGCTCTCCCACCCAACCGATCGCCCGGTACTGTTCGGGCCAATCCGAGCGCTGGTCAAGGTAATATGGGTGCGAAAAGACTTCCTCCGCCTCTCCGAACCCGATGCCTCTTTTCGCATTGGGCGGTATCCGGGGGATAAGATTTGATGTCACGGGCAACCGGCCCTTCGCACCGAACGCGAAAAGGACGGGGCACCGCGCGTCGGACTCGTTGGCTGTGTGAAAACCAGGGCCACCCGCCGCGACTCTCATCGAAATCGCTCTTGCTTTTCTAAAGAGTCAATGACCTACGGGACGGAGTTTTGATAGCGCTATGAACATGAGGAAGAAAATCACAACAAGCACGGCAGTTCCGACCACGCCCCACCCAATCGCCTTCCAGCCGTTGGACGGCATGGCACCCGGGTGAGTGGCTTGCCATTCGCTGAACTCTTTCTCCATGAAAACAGGGAAAATCAACAGGAACCCAATCTCCGCACCAAAACTTACAAGTCTTGACAGCGCGTCGGGAATGAAGAAGATAATTACACCCTCTGCCGCCGCCATGCCGAGTGCGAGAAGCAGGACTTTCTTGGCGCTTTTGCGGGTACCCCATGCGTCGTAAGCTGATGACGACGACCAACGCTCCGGCGACGGGACCAAAGAAGAAAGCGATGCGGCCCGCAATTTTCGGTCGCCACGGTGCCTTGGATGTCTCCGAAGGCAGGGGCGGACCGATTGTATAGGGGTCTCTTCCCGGAAGTATCGGAGACGATACGATAGGTTCAGGTCTCTCGCGAAAAGCGCGTACCTGTTCCGCGCTAATCCCACGCTGTGCAAATTCGCTTGTGAGGTAGGCTTGGGCCTCGGAGGTTAATTGGTCCGAATCCATCGCCAATCGCAGGAGTTCTTCGTCCGTTTTGGCTTGATACTCTCCGGCGAAGTCTCCAATCGGCATGGCGCGAAATGATAGCTAACCCAGGTGCCAAAAACAAGGCCGTCGCAGCTGCTGCAGAAAAATCGCTTCTCACACCAAGAAACCCGGACAGCTATTACCAGTATCCGACCAGTCAAGCTCGCGTGATCGTGACCAGTATTTCTTCGCCGCTTAACGAGAGCTTGGCTCCGCCATTCTGCGAAGAGCTTGGTTCCAAGCGCTCGGCGAGCAGTTCATGGCGCAGATATGACTCGTGCGCGGCGATGGCTTCGGCGATTCTCGGCGAGGCGGAATAGCTGACTGTGATGCGGTCGGAGATATTCAGGTTCATGGCTTTGCGCTGATCCTGGACCAGGCGGTTGAAGTCGCGGGCCAGGCCTTCCTGTAACAGTTCGGGGGTGAGCGTGGTGTCGAGGGTCAGGAATGTGCCTTGTTCTTGCGTGGCCTTCAGGTTCTCGGGACCTTCGTACGTCGTGAGGATTTCTTCCGGTGCCAGTTCGAAGCTTTGCCCCTCGACTTGTAAAGGGTAGGGGCCACCCTTTAACAGTGCTTTGAGGTCGGCCTGACTCAGCGCTTGTGCGATCGCTTTAAGGTACTTTCCTGCTCGCGGGCCTAGTTTCTTGGCGTCGGGTTTGAAGATCGGCTTTACCAGCGTGGTTTCGTCTTCGATCAGAACCAGCTTCTTGACGTTGGTCTCCTCGAGAATCTGCGCGGCGTACTCGGGATTTTCGAGGACGCGGCGGTCCGCAGCATCTTTGGGGCGGACGTACAGCGTGCTCAATGGTTGGCGGATCTTGGTCTTGCTCTGGGTCCGCAGGCTCAGGGCAAGGTTCTTGATGCGGATGACCGCGTCGATGCTCTGCTCCAGCGCTTCATCGATCAGGGAGGCGTCCACCTGTGGATAACGAGTCAAGTGGACGGACGCAGGGGCTGAGGGATCGACCGAGCACACCAGATTGCGGTAGATCTCCTCGGTCAGGAACGGCAGCGCTGGCGCCATCACCCGGGTTACGGTTGTGAGCACGGTGTAGATGGTCTGATACGCATCGGCTTCGTTCGCCCAAAACCGGCGTCTGGAGCGGCGCAGATACCAATTGGAGAACTCGTCGTCGAAAATCTGAAATGCCTCGATCAACTTGTAGTGTTCGTAATTGTCGAAAGCGTTGCGGGCTGCTTCCACCAAACGTTGCAACCGACTCAAGACCCAGCGGTCCAGCTGATTGGTGATTGGAACCGCGGGGCCCGGCTTCCAGCCATCGGATCGGGCATTGCTGACGAAGAAGCTGTAGCAGTTCCAGAAGGTCAGGAGCTTGCGCCGCGCCTCGCCATCGATCGTCTGACCAAAGTTGCCGGTCGGATGCAAGTCGGGAAAGTTGAGGTTCTGCGCGGTCTTTTGTTCCGCGTAGATGTAGCGCATGACCTCGGCGCCCAGGGCTTCGGCGGCTTCGTCGAATGCGATGGAGTTGCCTTTCGACTTGTGCATCTCTTCGCCGCGGGCGTCGCGGACCAGAGCGTGCCCCAACAAAGCCTTGAAGGGTGCGCGGCCGTCGATCATCGCACTCATCGCCAGCATGGAGTAAAACCAGTTGCGGAACTGGCCGGGAAAACTCTCGAGCACGAGATCGGCGGGGAACCACTTCTCCCGGTAGGCCCGGTCGGTGGAATAGCGCATGGTGCTGAAGGGCACGATGCCCGCGTCCAGCCAGGGATTCCCCACGTCCGCGACTCGCGTCGACAAGCCGCCGCACTTTTCGCAGCGAATCTTGACGGCATCGATGTACGGGCGATGTGGGGAATTGCCTTCGAAGGTGTCCCAGCCCTCGACGGCGCGATCTTTCAACTCTTCGCGACTTCCGATCACAGTGAAATGGTCGCACTCGCCGCAGACCCAGATGGGAAGAGCGAGTCCCCAGAAGCGCTTCTTAGAAATCATCCAGTCGCGCATGTTGTGCAGCCAGTCCAGTTCGCGGGCTTCGCCCTCTTCTGGAATCCATCGGATGGTCGGGACCGTGCGTTCGATGCGGTCGCGCCAATCCATGCGGATGAACCATTCGTCCACTGGGCGGAAGACCAGTTCGGACTTGCAACGCCAGCAGTGCGGGTAGACGTGGGGATAGCGTTCGCGGGCCACCAGGAGCCCTTTGGCTTTCAGCAGAGCTATTACTTCATCGGCTACTTCATTGGCATTGCGTCCTGTGAGCTGTCCGAAGCCTTCCTGAAAAACTGAGCTTTCATCGAGGGGCGCGATGAATGGGAGATTGTTTTCCTTGCCGAGTTCCTGGTCCTCCGCGCCGCAACCGGGAGCGATGTGGACGAGCCCCGTGCCCTCGGCCTCGCTGACCTCTTTCCATGCGATGACGCGATGCGACTCAGCGGCGGTCTTGCCTGCTCCGGTAGATCCGTAGGGGAAAACGCCGCCGGGCGTGTTCTGCGCCGGGAGATCGTCGAAGGGGCCGGTGTAGGTGAGCCCCAGCAGTTTGCTGCCGGGAAGTTCCTCCAGCACTTCAATCGTGCCGCTGCCTTTGAGGATGGTACGGATCGAAGGCAGTTTGTGACTCTCGTGCTTGCCTTCGACTTGTAACTCTTGGACGCGGTCGCGCTCGAAATTCGCCTTGGCGATGTAGTAAATCCAGTCGCCGTGCCAGACCTTCAGGTAGGTCATCTCCGGATTCACCGCGACCGCAACGTTCGAAGCCAGCGTCCACGGAGTCGTCGTCCATACCAGCAGCGCAGTTTTTTCCTGACCCTTTATGGGGAAACGCACGAAGACTGACGTATGCGTGGTGATGCGGCGGCCTTCAGCCACTTCCATCTGCGACAGGCCCGTGCCGCAGCGTCCGCACCAGGGCATTACGTCGTGCCCGCGGTAGATGAATCCTTGCTCGTGGCACTTTTTGAGAAATCCCCAAATCGTGTAGTTGTTTTCGTCGGAAAAAGTGAAGTAGCTGCCGCCGTATTCGGCTGAGCCCAGCTTGCGGACGATCTCGCTGGCGCGCGCAGTTTCGGTGAGCCCGCTGGGGAGTTTGGCGGTTACGACCCGATCTCCATCAGCCAGCGCGTCGCGCAACGCGAGCAAAACGTTAGGGTTGTCCCAATCACACCAATAGCCCAGGCGGATCGACTGCTCGGTTTGCCGCGCCGCGTAAGTCAGGACGCGTTCTTTGCAGGCGCGAACGAATTTCTCAATACCGTAATCGCGAATCTCGCGTTTGGTCCCCAGGCCAAGGCTTTTTTCTACCTCGACTTCGACCCAGAGGCCCTGGCAGTCGAATCCGTTCTGGTAGCGCAGCGCCTGGCCGTTCATGGCGTGGTAGCGCTGGTACATGTCTTTCAACGACCGTCCCCACGCGTGATGCACGCCCATGGGATTATTCGCGGTGATCGGTCCGTCGAGGAAAGACCAGCGTGGGCCCTGCGCATTCTGCTCGCGCAATTTGTCAAAAATGCGTTTCTCTTCCCAGAAGCGCAGCATCTCGCGCTCCATGGTGGGGAAATCAGGCACTCTCGGGACTGGCTGATACATGTTCATCAATAATATCGTTTCAAAGCCGATATCGTCTTTAGAACGAGGCGGGCGCGGGCGTCCTCGCTCGTGCCCTTGAAAGCATGGCTGTAGAAACGTAGCGAGCTACGTTCCTACAGTTTAGTTTTCGCGGAATCGTAAATGGCTGGAACAGTTCTATTGGGCAATCTTAGGCGGCTTCGTCCTCGATCTTGATGCGTAGCGACTTAAGGAATTTCAGATCCTGATCGCTGATCTTGAAATCGGGATTGCTGGTGAGGGTGGTCACCAGGGAGGTCTTGTCGCTGGATTTTTCGCCGGGCTTGCTGACTCCGATGGTCGCTTCCAGCACCAGGAAGATATCGTAGCCGCCCTCTTTGATCCGGGAAACGACATCCGCAATGGGCTCGGAATCAGCTAGTGACTCATTGATCGCCTCGCCCAGTTCCTTCATCAATTGCTTCAATTGCTGGTCCACGTAACCCCCTTGCAGGATCCCACTGCCAAGCCTTTGAGTTTATCCTCAGGGAGGAGCAAAACTCACCCCTGCCCACTAACCAGTTAGATGCAGCCAACCCTAACAATGCTTCGCCGCCGGACTGCTTGCGCCCGCGATATTGTACCGCTGAAGCCGGATAAACGAAACCCTGCTCTTCAAATATTGATAAAATCATGGGAATGTCGAGCGTCTCCACCAGTCGAAAGCTGGGAATTGCGGCACGAGTAGCGGGCCGGATGATATCGCAACACACCCGCCGGAGCCGAACCTTCGGCGCGGTTACGAAAGCCGCGCGCGCTACCGCATCCCACTTCGTGCGCGTTCTCGGGCAACTGTGGCTTGAGGTGACAGGTTTTGTTTTCTTATTCTTAGCCGGGATCGGAGTTATCGCCTTCTTTCGCGAGTTCGCCAAGTATCAGGCCGGCCACGCAACGTCCAGCCGAGTGGTGCTGGCAATGTGCTTTGCTGGGCTGTTTGGGTGGTTCGGCGTGAGTTCGTTTTGGAGAGTGTGGAAAAAGACATAAAACCGTTAACCGCAAAGCACACAAGGGTACACAAAGGAAATCCACTCAGGGGGAGGGACACAAACTTTGAACCAACATGAGATCTCAAGTGGAGGGTTGTCCTTTGTGGGCCTTTGTGTCCTTCGTGGTTAAAGGTTCTCCGTCATGGCCGAGAAACTAAAGTCAGACCCGCACTCCGACCTTCACATCGCCGTCCGCCCGCTCTACACCCCCGCCGATCTTGAAGCCTGGGACTATGACCGGGAAGTCGGCTATCCTGGAGAGTATCCATTCACCCGCGGTGTGCAGGCCACCATGCACCGCGGACGCCTCTGGACCATGCGCCAGTACGCCGGCATGGGCGACGCCGAGGAATCCAACAAGCGTTACAAGTATCTATTGGCCAACGGGACCACCGGACTCTCCGTCGCCTTCGATCTGCCCACCCAAATTGGCTTGGACTCCGACCACCCGCTGGCCGTGGGGGAAGTCGGCAAAGTCGGTGTGGCCATCGATTCCATCGAAGACATGCAGCGCCTCTTCGATGGCATCGAGCTGACCAGGATTTCCACTTCCATGACTATCAATGCCACGGCCTCGATTCTGCTCGCCCTCTATGTCGGGGTAGCTCGCCGTCAGGGTGCTGATATCCGCAAACTTTCCGGCACGGTGCAGAATGATGTCCTCAAAGAATTCATCGCGCGAGGAACATATATCTACCCGCCCAAGCAGGCGATGCGCATCATCACCGACCTATTCGCATGGACGAACGAAAACGTCCCCGAGTGGAACACGATTTCGATCTCCGGCTACCACTTGCGCGAAGCGGGATCGACGGCGGTGCAGGAAGTCGCATTCACGCTGAGCAATGGCATCGCATATGTGCAGGCCGCTATCGACGCGGGTCTCGATGTGGACAAGTTCGCACCGCGTATTTCGTTTTTCTTCAATGCGCACAACAATTTTCTGGAAGAGGTCGCAAAGTTCCGCGCCGCGCGCCGCATGTGGGCCCGCATTATGCGTGAGCATTTCAAGGCCAGGAGTCCGCGCTCGTGGATGCTGCGCTTTCATACCCAGACCGCCGGCTCCACGCTGACCGCGCAGCAGCCGGAGAACAATATTGTCCGAACTGCGATTCAGGCCATGGCGGCGGTTCTGGGCGGCACGCAATCGTTGCACACGAATTCCTACGATGAAGCACTCGCCCTGCCGACCGAACAGGCCGCGCGCACGGCGCTGCGCACACAGCAAATTGTGGCTTACGAATCCGGAGTACCCCAGACCGTCGACCCGCTCGCCGGGTCTTATTACATTGAAACGTTGACCAATGAAATCGAGAAACGTGCGCGGGAGTATCTGGACAAGATCGAAGCTCTCGGGGGAATGCTGAAAGCCATCGAGCGCGGCTATGTGCAGCAGGAGATTCAAAATGCCGCCTACGAATATCAGCAACAGGTGGACCGCAACGAGGCGGTGGTGGTGGGAGTGAACCGCTTCACCGTGGAAGAAGAAAAACCCATCCCCACCTTGCAACTCGACGAATCCCTGGAACGCAAGCAGGTGGAACGGTTGCGTGCCCTGCGCGCCCGTCGCGACGTCAAGCCTTGGGCAGATTCGCTGAAGAACGTGGAAGAGGCAGCCCGTTCAGGAACAAATCTGATGCCGCATATCGTCGCTGCTGTGGAAGCTCACGCCACGGTAGGTGAAATCTCAGACACCATGCGGAGAGTGTTTGGGGAGTACAAAGAAGCGATTGTGATCTGACCCAGGGTCCGCAAATGTCAGCCGTCCTCGCCGAGGAATCTGCTGTTCTCCCCGCGACCGCTGTGGCCCTCAGATGTAGCTCAGCCACCAATCCTTGCGGCGCTGCTTGACTCCCTCATACCATCGGCACGGGAAATAGAGAATGACCACCACCGTGATCCACATGAGGTAAACGAAAGGCAGATTGTATCCCCAGCCGTCGGGAGCACCAAGAAAGCTGCCGTTCAAGAGCCAGGTGAACGGCTGATGGGACAGCACTGCCACCAGGACGGCCAGCGAGTGAATGAGATACAGATGCAGGATATAGAAAAACATGGGCACGCGCCCGAACGTCAAGAGCGGGGACAGCGCCGGCGAAATCCTTTGCCTGCCGTCTTTCTGATCGAGTTTCTTGTCGAGCCAGGCCAGCAGCAGCAGAGAAGGGCCAAGCGTCATCAGAAGGAATTGCAAAGACGGCGGATACTTCTCGACATCGAAGAAAAGAATCACAGTCTTTTCCACGGTCGGCTGAATGTGCCACGGGCCTTGAGAAACGCCACCCAATCCGACCGGAGGATTTCCGTACAGATTAGTCAAGCGAAGAACGACAAAAGCCACGGTCAGACCCAGACCGATTTGCGCGATCAGCTTTCGCCGGCGCTCCTTCTCGAGCGAATACACTGAGCCAAAAACATAACCTGCGGCCATCACGCCGACCCAAGGAATCAGTGGAAACAGCACAAACTTCTGCACGTGAAACGGAAGCAGTGCGCCACCTCTGACGTGCAGGATCGTCCACAGCCAGGCGAGCGAACCAAACTGCCGCGGGCGAAGGGGATCCAGCAGATCGTGGCCCAGAATCATGACTCCAGAGAAGGCCGCGACCCAACGCAGGGGCATCCGGACAATCGCTGCCATCAGGACCATGCAAGCGCCCAAGGCCCAGATCACGAGAAAATTTCCGGAAGGAAAAACAAAAGTCCAGGCGGTGCCGACCACGGTGAATTCGAGGAAAATCAGCCAGAGTCCGCGCGTCCACAGAAAGCGGCTCAGCGCCTGCGGCGTTCTGCGCCTGCCGTAGAAAAATGCGCCAGTGCCCGCCAGAAAGAAAAACAAAGGCGCACAAAAATGTGTAATCCAGCGCGTGAAAAACAAGGCGTAATAGGTTTGCGCCAGGGTCTCCGGCTCAAAGCGAAGATTGGTGAAGAAGTCGCGAGTATGGTCGAGCGCCATGATGACCATAACCAGGCCGCGCATGATATCCAGTGAAACGATGCGACCAGAGTCGGCTCCCGCATTTCCCCTGGTCGTGGCTTCCGGCGCACCGGCAACAACTGTCCCTGACGATAAGGTCGACGACATAGCCGTGTCCTCTCGACGGAAATACTACTCCTTAACTCCTTAAGTGTGACGCACTTCGCGTAGAGAAGGTTAGCAGGCGTCTGCCACCTTAAGCCCTCGCCTTCAGCTTTCGGTCTTTCAGGAATTGGCCGAGAGTTGACTCTCTGGAGGCTAGAAGTTAGAAGCCGAACTCGATTCGGATACCTGATAACCGCAGGCTTCCCGGCAGGGCTTGCAGTAGTACAAGCCGTCTTCGCACAGACGGACTTCCATCAGCGACTGGCAGAGGCAGCAGTATTTCTCGCAGTCGCAGCGGTCTTCCGTCATCTCGCATTGCATGCAGCGGTACTTCCGGTTTGCAGTGGTGGTGGCCATGGGCGAACTGTAGCGCGGTGGGCAGGGAACAGGAAAGTGCCATTGGTAACCGGTGGAACTGCGCCATTTCCCTCGGAGAGAGGGCCCAGGGCGCCCGGCGGGAATGTACTGACGCCATCTTGCCATTAAAGATTTCCACATGCGGACAGAAAAATTCATTAGCCCGTCACTTAAGCGCAATATTGCGCGACTACAGTTTTGTGCTCAGGAGGATTTTTCAATGAAACTCAAGAAGCCTTCAGGGGCTTTGGTCGCCATTCTCTTTCTGGCTTTCGTACCGGCCGTGTTTGCGCAAAACTCAGGAAAACAGAGCAAAATCAGCCGCGTCTTGCTGGTCAGCATTGACGGCATGCATGCCGTGGACTATCTGAACTGTTCGCAAGGAGTCAAAGGAATCAACGGCGGACAACCCTACTGCTCGAACCTAGCGAAACTGGGCGCCACTGCCGTGAACTATCTGGATACCAGCACCTCGCGGCCCTCCGATTCATTTCCCGGCTTGATGGCAATTGTAACCGGGGGCACGCCGCGCCTCATGGGCGTGTTTTACGATGTCGCCTACGACCGGGTCTTCGCTCCTCCGATTAAAACTACAGGCAACGGCCTCAAGGGCGGACCTTGTACTGCCGGCCGCGCTAATGGCACCTCGACCGAGTATGAAGAAGGCATCGATATCAACCAGAAATTCCTGAATGGCGTCGACGGCATCAGTACCAAGAACGGGGATGGTGGAATCACCTCGATTGATCCGGCCCGGCTGGTTCGCGATCCTTTTAACAACTGCCTTCCGGTTTACCCCTGGAACTTCGTCCGCACGAACACAGTCTTCGGCGTGATTCACGCCGCTGGCGGCTACACTGCCTGGTCCGACAAGCACCCAGCCTACTCCTCGGTTTCGGGCCCCGGTGACGGCACAAACCTGGACGACTTCTATGCGCCGGAAATCAATTCTGACGTAGTTGCATTGAAGGGTGTCACGACGCCACTTGGGTTGGCCTGCGATCCCATTCCGGACCCGAACGCCGATCTTAGCTCCTGGACCAACAGCTTTCTAAACATTCAGTGCTACGATACGCTCAAGGTAAACGCCATCCTGAACGAAATTGATGGCTACAGCCACAACCGCAAGACGAAAACGCAAGTGCCCACAATCTTCGGCATGAATTTCCAGGCCGTAAGCGTGGGGCAAAAGCTGATCGAAGCCACCGCAGGCAGCGGCGGTTATCTGGACGGAATGGGCACTCCAAGTGCCTTCTTGCTGCAGGAAATTCAGTTTGCTGACGCCGCGATCGGAGAATGGACTGCGGAGCTCCAAAAACAGGGTTTACTCGACTCGACGCTCATCATCATCACGGCCAAGCATGGTCAGAGTCCAATCGATTCTCCACGCTATGTAGGGATTACATCGGGCGGCCCGGTGACGACCTCGCCGAGCAGGCTGATCGACGGCTGCTTGCCGCCCTCTGAGTCTAACGCTGGCGGCCAAATCGGCCCCACAGAAGATGACGTTTCGCTCTTGTGGCTGAAATCTTCCTGCAACGCGGCGGCCGAGGTCGCGATTCTGGAGGCCCAATCCCCGACATCGAATAACGTTGCCGGCATCGGCGAAATCTTCTGGGGACAATCGATCAATCAACTGTTTAACCCGCCAGGCATCCCGCCCAACGGCGACCCGCGAAGCCCGGACATCGCGGTTGCTCCGAATGTGGGTGTGACCTACTCAGGCAGCACCGCCAAGCAGGCCGAACACGGCGGCTTCTCGCATGACGACACCAACGTGATGATCCTGGTCTCGAACCCGAGTTTCAGAGCCAAGACCCTGACCACTCCGGTCACGACGTCGCAAGTTGCTCCAACGATCCTGAAGGCTCTGGGGCTTAAACCTGAGAGCTTGCAGGCAGTTCAGATCCAAGGCACGGAAGCGCTGCCAGGAGTCTTTTCCGGAAAGAAATAATCTGAAGGATCTTCCATAGCCAAACTCCCAGCGGGCATCTTCCAGGTGCCCGCTTTTTTATGCACCAGTGAATCGCGCCAAAAGTGCCCAGGCCGGATTCTTGTCAATAGGCAAAAGTTACACGATTCAGCCCATCCCTATGCATCCATTGGAAATATAATTCCGCAAACCATGTCTCACTTACCTATTTCAACCTGATATAATAGACATATATTGAATAACTGAGGCGCGACCCCCGGGTCGCGCTTTTTTGTTGCCCGTTTCCAACCCCAAACCAGCATTTCCCAGGAAATCAATACATGACAAACCGAGGAGTGGATATCAAGAACCGCAAACAGCGGGGCGAGTGGGCCGAGATGTGTTTCATGGCCCGAGCCGCCGCCCACGGATTGTGCGTCGCCAAGCCTTATGGAGATTCCGCGCGCTATGACTTTGCCATCGAGTATCAGGGCCGTTTCCTGCGCGTGCAGGTCAAATCGACAAAGTACAAGCGCTTCGGCTCCTATATTTGCCGCACCACCTCAACCAGCCGACCCTATCGCGCCAACCAGATCGACTTCGTCGCCGCCTACGTAATTCCGCTCGACGTCTGGTACATCCTGCCCACCGCCGCATTCCAAGGTAAGGCCATGGTCTGCCTCTCCCCCCACCGCAAGACCTCAAAATACGGACGCTACCGCGAAGCCTGGCACCTCCTCCGCGCCAAACCATCAAAGTCCCGCGCCGCCAAAGCCGGACGCTAGCGATTCCGCCGAAGGATCTCTACACGATGCGGGTCCCCAGGTCTTGCGGTTTTCGAGACCTGGGCTAGTCCTACCTCAAAGCAGGCTCCTGATCGCTTGACGGGCACGTCTTGGAAGGGGTTAAATTCCGTGGACGTTGACGCCGAGGGCTTCCTGCATGGTGGGTTGCACCCGATATTGTGCTGCCGAGGCGAAGTTCGATCGCAAGGTGGCGGAACGCGACCTGCGGAGCTATCAGCGCGATGGCGCGACCGCTCTCACCAAACTCTTACTGTCAGAACTTCGGCGCTGGCCGCTGGAGGGTGCGGACATTCTGGATATAGGTGGCGGGATTGGCGTCATCAGCATGGAACTCGCCGCTGCGGGCGTACGCTCCGCTACCGTCGTAGAAGCGTCGCCGGCCTATCTCGAGGTGGCGCGCCGTGAGGTCGGATCACGCTACGGATCACGTCCCACCCAGTTCGTCCTCGGCGACTTCGCGGCAATTGCACCCACACTCGCCGATGCCGATGTGGTCACCCTTGACCGCGTCGTCTGCTGCTATCCCGATGCCGAGGCCCTGCTTCGCGTCGTTGCCGCGCGAGCCCGCCGGTTGGTCGCCCTAACTTATCCCCGCGACCGTTGGTACATGCGAACCTGGACAGGGATCCAGAACTTTTGGCGAAAGCTAAGAGGCGATGCCTTTCGGTCATTTATTCACCCGCCACAACGTATGGCCGCAGTGTTGGAAGCGGCAGGATTCGTCCGCGCCACACAACAGGGAAAAGGAGTATGGGCGCTGGATGTTTTTCACCGGGAAGGCGCCGCCCCGACCGGGTGACCCGGACCTTGGAAAATAAAATTCAGGTTTGGAAGTAAATGGTTTGGGAAGGGCACAGCTTCAGAAGCCTGCCCTGAGCGAAGTCGAAGGGTGCCGCTGAGCCCCAGCAAGAATGCGGGCTTTAGCCCCTGAGGGAACACGCCAGTCTGCCCCTCGGCAGATTGGGGGGACTGGCCCCAGATGCGGCCACGCGCCGGTTGACTCTAGGCACTCGTAACGTTCTCTAATACCTGAAGAGGTGACCCCGAAACGTTTTCCTGTACTCGATCCGCAGGGATGTTCTTTACGGCTGGGGGCTGGCCCGACCTAGACCTCTGACTAATCTCGAGGGTGCCCCGCTCAAGCTCCGCTTGGGCGGGGTTTGTTTCTAACAGCGTGGAACCGGCGCGTTTTCGGGAAGGCTCGGTTGATGCGCTTAGCATCCCCATGTTAGGGTAATGAGTTTCACCATCGCAGCAGCCCAGCCCACTGCTCTGATCGAGGGACCATTGTCCGCTGTTTCCGCGACCACGCCGACCATTCGTAAGACCGCGCTGAACGCTGTCCATCGCCAGATGGGCGCGAAGATGGTCGATTTCAACGGCTGGGACATGCCGGTTGAATACCCATCAGCAGGCGGCATTATTGCCGAGCACAACGCGGTTCGCACTGGCGTGGGCATATTCGACGTCTCCCACATGGGCGATATTCGGCTGCAAGGGCCCGAGGCTCTGGCTGCCGTCCAGCATATTTCGATGAACGATGCTTCGCGGCTCGCCATCGGACAGGCGCAGTATTCTGCGTTGCTCTATCCGCAGGGCACCTTTGTGGACGACGTGATCGTGCATCGTCTGGGCGAGGACGAATACCTGCTGGTGATCAATGCGGGAACTCGCGAAAAAGATTTCAACTGGGTGCGCGACAACACGCGCCAGTTTAAATGCAAAGTCGAAAATCTTTCGGACGACTTTACCCAGATCGCGATCCAGGGACCCAACGGCGTCAACCTGCTGCAGAAGCTGACGGACGCGAATCTGGCGGCGGTGAAGTTTTATTGGGTGACGCGCGGGACCGTCTGTGGCCTTAAGAGCATTCTGATCGCGCGCACCGGCTATACCGCCGAAGACGGGTTTGAAATTTATGTACCTGCCGACGCATCCACCAGCGCCATGGTCTGGAACAAGGTGCTTGAGGCCGGAAGGGAATTCGGCGTTGTTCCCTGCGGCCTCGGCGCTCGCAACACTCTGCGGCTCGAAGGCGCCCTGTCACTCTACGGACACGAGATTTCAGATACGATCAATGTGTGGGAAGCCAGGCTGGATCGTTTCTGCAAGATGGAGAAGGCGGACTTCATCGGCCGTGCTGCGCTGGAGACAGCGAAGACCGCAGGCCTGAAGCGAACATTGGTCGGGTTAGAAATGATTGAGCGCGGCATCGCCCGCGATGGCTATAAAGTTTTCGACGACAGCGGACGCGAGATCGGGTACGTCACCAGCGGATCGTACGCGCCATTTTTGAAAAAGAATATCGCGCTGGCCTACGTGCCGCCAGAGTTCGCGAATGTCGGATCAACTGTGAAGGTCGAGTGCCGCAGTCAAGGTGTTAAGGCACAGGTTGTGCCAACGTCGTTCTATAAGCGTCCGAAAAAAAATTAAGCGTCGAGGTAGGGGATACCTCTTGGGGATTGTCATCCCGAGCAAAGCGAGGGATCTGCATTTCCCACGCACAAGACACTACAGATTCCTCGCGCCCAAACCCGGCGCTCGGAATGACAATGTTGTTGAAGCAGCTAGCAGCCAGGAGCCAAAAGCGACCATGCCCTATCCAACCGACTTCAAATACACCAAAGAACACGAATGGATCAAAGCCGACGGCAACATCGCAACCATAGGCATCACGGATCACGCGCAAGAGTCCCTTGGCGATATCGTTTTTGTCGAACTCCCCAAACCTGGAGCTGAGATTACCAAAGGGAAGACGTTTGGCTCGGTGGAGTCGGTCAAGGCGGTCTCCGATCTGTACGCCCCGGCCTCCGGTACGGTGAGCGAAGTGAATGGCGAACTCGCGACCGCGCCGGAGAAAATCAACACAGACGCGCACAGCTCCTGGATGCTCAAACTCACGCTCAAAGATCCGAATGAACTGAACGGCTTGCTCTCGGCCGCCGACTACGAGAAGTTCGTGGCGGAAGAAGCCGGGTAGCGAGTCCGGTGTTGGGCTGAACTTCCTTTGTGAGCCTTCGTGTCCGGAGCCCGCCCTGAGCGGAGCCGAAGGGTGGTTCAAGCTTTTGGTATGAACATCACAATCAAGCTGACTTCGACTGACATCTAATTCCTATGCGCTATTTGCCAAAATCTCCTGCCGACCGTGAAGCCATGTTGAAAGCCATTGGCGCGCGTTCGATTGACGACTTGTTCGCATCCATCCCAGCCGAGTACCGGCTCAATCGCGATCTCAAAGTTCCCCGCCAGATGGCGGAGTCCGAAATCGTGGACTGGTTCCGCGACCGCTCCCGCGAAAACGGTGAGGCCTATGCGACGTTTCTCGGCGCCGGCGCTTATTACCATTACCGCCCGGTAATTATCGATTCGCTGATCTCACGCGGCGAGTTCCTCACCGCCTACACTCCCTATCAAGCGGAAATTTCCCAGGGTACCCTGCAGTCCATCTTTGAATTCCAGACCATGATCTGCGAACTGACCGGCATGGAGGTCGCCAACGCTTCGATGTATGACGGGTCGACGGCGGCGGCTGAAGCCGCGATGATGGCCTGCCGCTTGACGGGGCGGCACTCGGTGGCGATTGCTCGCGGCGTCCATCCTGAGTACCGGGAAGTTTTGGCTACGTATGCTCATCATCAAGGGATGCCGCTGGCTAAGGTGCCATTCACTGACAACGGTCGGCTTGACCTAAGTCAACTGGAAAAATCGATTACTCCCGACACGGCATGCGTGCTGATTCAGTCGCCGAATTTTTTTGGAACCATTGAAGACGTGGCTGCGATCGCTGAGATCGCCCACAAACACGGGGCAATGCTGGTAGTTTCGATTGCGGAGGCGGTTTCGCTGGGCATCGTCGAGCCGCCGCGGCGGGCTGACATTATCGCCATGGAAGCGCAATCGTTTGGCGTGCCTCTTGGCTTTGGCGGACCCTACTGCGGCGTGATCGCAACTCGTGAGCAATACGTCCGTCAGATGCCCGGCCGCCTGGTTGGGCAGACTACGGACAGAAACGGTAAGCGCGGTTTCGTGCTTACTTTGGCAACGCGCGAGCAGCACATCCGGCGCGAGAAGGCGACCTCGAACATCTGCACCAACCAGGCGTTGATTGCGCTGATGGCCAACATCTTTATGACGATTTATGGGAAGGTCGGATTGCGGGAACTGGCGAAACACAACCTGGCGAAGGCCGTGTACGCCTCTCAGCAGTTCAACAAGCACGCGAAAGTATTGTTCCCCGGCGCGCCCCGCTTCAACGAGTTCGTGGTGCAGACCAGCGAAGATCCACACGCAATCAACAACCGGCTTCTCGAACACAAGATTGTCGGCGGGTTTCCGCTCAAGAAGTTTTATCCCGAGCTTGGCAATGCGGCGCTGTGGTGTTGCACCGAGATGACTACACGCGCGGCGATCGATACGGCAGTTGGGCTGGTCGGCGAAAGCGAGGGCTCAGCCAAAGCAGCCAAGGAGCATGCTGATGTTCAGGAGGTGGTGCGATGACCCATGCGACTCGCAAAGCCACGACCCACACCAATCAGAATGAAGGGTTGATCTTTGAGAAGTCCTCAGCAGGAAAGGCGGCGTGGAAACTGCCTCCGCTCGACGTGCCCGAAGTGGACACGGCGCAGCTTTTGGGGTCCAGCGAAAGAAAAGACCTGGGCGATATGCCCGAGGTGAGCGAGATCGAGATCATCCGTCACTTCACCCGGCTTTCGACTTGGAACTACGCCATTGATCTTGGGATGTATCCGCTTGGCTCCTGCACCATGAAGTACAACCCGCGGGTGAACGAAGTGGTTTCGCGTCTGGACGGACTGGCCGACGGGCATCCGTATCAACCGGAGAAGGTTTCGCAAGGGGCGTTGCGCATCCTCAAGACTCTAAGCGAATGCCTGATCGAAATCACTGGCATGGATGCGATCACGTTGCAGCCTGCGGCTGGCGCGCACGGCGAGTTAACCGGACTGCTGATGGTTCGTGCGTATCACGAATCGAAAGGCGCTCCGCGCAAGAAGATCCTGATTCCGGACTCCGCCCACGGAACCAATCCAGCAACGGCCGCTATGGTCGGTTACGCGGTGGAAAACCTGAAATCGAATGCGCGGGGCATGGTGGACGTTAGCGCGTTGGCGTCGCAGATGAACGAAGATGTAGCGGCTCTCATGCTGACCAATCCGAATACGCTGGGCGTCTTCGAGCAGGAGATTCACAAAATCGCTGACATTATGCACGCCAAGGGTGGCCTGCTCTACATGGACGGGGCGAACATGAATGCCCTCGTTGGCAAAGTGCGTCCCGGCGACTTCGGCGTGGATTTAATGCACCTGAATCTGCACAAGACATTTTCGACGCCCCACGGTGGTGGCGGGCCTGGCTCGGGGCCGGTCGCGATCAAAACGATGCTTGAGCCGTTTCTGCCTACGCCCGTGGTCATCACCAAACCTGACGGCACTCTGGGCTTCGAATATAACCGCCCGCAATCGGTGGGCCGGGTGCGTGCTTTCTATGGCAATTTCGGAATGTTTGTCCGCGCGCTGGCTTACACCTTAGCCAATGGTCCGGACGGTTTGCGACAGACCACTGAAGACGCGGTGTTGAACGCCAATTACATTCGCAAGGGACTCGAGGGCGTCTACGATTTGCCTTATTCCACGCCGACCATGCACGAGGTGGTCTTCAGCGATAAAGTGCAGGCGAAAAAAGGCGTGAAGACGATGGACATCGCCAAGCGCCTGATCGACTACGGATTCCATCCCTATACGACGGCGTTTCCGCTGATTGTGCCGGGAGCGCTAATGATCGAGCCAACAGAGAGCGAGTCCAAGGAAGAAATGGATTTGTTCATCGAAGCTATGAAGTCGATCGCGGAGGAAGTCGAGGAAGATCCGCAGATGGTGCTGGCCGCGCCGCACACAACTCGCGTGTCGCGACTAGACGAAACCGCCGCTGCCAGGAAGCCAGTTTTGCGGTGGAAACCGGCACAATAAAATCATTAACCACCCTTCGGCTTCGCTCAGGGCAGGCTCCGGACACGAAGGTACACAAAGGAAGCCGGAACGAGGAACCTTTGTGTACTTTCGTGTCCTTTGTGGTTAAACGTCCTTGTCTCTGTCTCTACTTCTCGCCGATGCTCACCGAAGCCTGCGTGTTTTCCCAACTGATGTTCAAGGTGCAACTGCCGCCCATCGAGGCCAGCGCGATGGTGAAGTTCTCAACTGGCGCTGAAGTGGATGAGACTTTCATGTCCACGCGAGCCAGTTCGTCGGCTTCGTATTTATAAGGAATGCCCCACTCGCCGGTCTTCTTGTTGATGATCAGCGTCCATTTGTCGGCGTTGGGGACGGTGAAGATGGTATAGCTGCCGGCAGGAATATTTTTGCCCCCGACGGTGAGATTCGCATCGCTAACGAACGTGGTGGCATTGTTAGCGCCGGTGCGCCAGACTTGGCCATAGGGCACGAGATCCCCGAAAATCTTGCGGCCCTTGGCGCGCGGACTGGAATAGTTGATGGTAAGCGTCTTGCCATCCGAGAACTTGCACTGCGCTTGGGCGGGAGGGCTTAGAGGCTTCTTCTCCTGGCACGCGGCGAGCACGGTGAACGCAAGCAATAGGGAAGTGAGAAATACAATTTGTTTCTGCATGAGTTTCTCCTTGGAGTATTTGGCGGTTGGCCCAGATGTCAAGCTGCGCAATTCAGATAGCGCAGCGTCCAAAAGCCGAGTTGCCAATTGCAAGGCATTTTCAGGATTGCAGTAGTCCGCACGAAACAGCAGGTCCGGCCGCTCCGCTTCTCATCCCCTTCGGGAATGAGAAACTCCGGTCGGATACAATTCATAACGGACTACAGTAACGGTGAAAGCGCCTTAAAAGCTTTGACGTAGAAACCAACGCTTGGACAGCAAGCCCAGCAATTATGCGCTCCACCGGCTAACGATTACAATCTCACCATGCCGGTATTCGACGAGAAGCAGGAAGAACTGGAACACTATGAAACCATGATGGGCGTGCCCCGCGGCCGACTTGCTGTCACTATGGATATGATCACCGACGCCATGGCGCTGGTCGGACAACACGGTGTCTACTGCCAGAGCCAGCGCTGGCCCGGCAGGCCAGTGATGGACATCCAGATGGTCATGAAGAACCTGACCGACGCGAAAGAGCTGATCCAGAGCGTGATGGAGAAGCTGAAGACTGGCCACATCTAGCGCAGCCGCTTGTCCCCGAGTCTGACCGTTTTAGTACAACATGGCACCCACGCTGCCGGACTTGAACGAAACCTAGCTTCTCAAGAGTACGAATTGCCCGCGCGCCAGAGACGCGAGGCGAGGCAGTTTAGGCAAAGCGGGCCTCGAGGACCGTGACGAACGGTCGGCCGTGATCCACCGGGGGAAATTCTTCCAGGTACAACTCGGTTGCTTCTTGAAGGTTGGCAACCGCTTCTTCGACGGTTTTGCCTTGGCTCACCGTGCCCACTTCAGGGCAATCGGCCACGTAGAGTTCGCCTTCCTTGTGCAATACAGCAGTGAATGTACCTACAGGCATTCGGTTGGTCCTCAATACGCGATTCTACGCCAGCGTGTACTTCCCCCGCTCGATCACCTTCTGCGCGATCTGCTGCCGCAATTCAATCGTGTTGAACGGCTCATGCTTTGCCAGTCGTCGCAAAATCGCCAACTGCGTGCGGAGCATATCACCGTCGGCCACGGCGGCAATCACTTTCTTGGCGGCGGCTTCGATCTTGTCCATCGCCTGCGAGAGATAAACGCGAGTCATGGCAATGGGCAGGGAAGCAGCATTCTCTCCTTTTGTTTCGGCAATCTTCTGCGCCCGCAGGACGGCGGATTCCATCGCGTAAGTCTCGATGACCATGTCGGCGATCGCTCCCATGACTTCCTGCTGATCCTGAATCGCCTGCATATATTTCTGCGTAGCCGCTCCTGCGACGAACAAGCCGACCTTCTTGGCTGACGTCACCAGCTTGCGTTCTTCTGCGAGAGGGCCTTCGATTTCTTCGCCAACCGAAGGTCCGGACAAAACTTCATCCATCAACTTCTTGATCGCCGGCATAAGAGGCAACTGGCCCGAGATCGCGCGCTTCAGCAGGAAACCGGTGATGATGAGGCGATTGATTTCGTTGGTGCCTTCGAAGATGCGGTTGATGCGGGCATCGCGATAGGCCCGCTCGGCGGGATACTCTTCGACAAAGCCGTAGCCGCCATAGATCTGCACCGTTTCATCGACTACGAAGTCGACCATCTCGGAGCCCCAGACCTTGATGATGGAGCACTCAACGGCATACTCCTCGATGGCCTTGCGGGTTTCTTTCGCCGCATCGGCTCCCGTCTTGTCGACTTCGGAGAGCGCAACGTCCATCATTCCGACGGTGCGATAAACCAGGGCTTCTCCGGTGTAGATTCCGACCGCCATGTTGGCCAGCTTTTCGCGAACCAGGCCGAAATCTGCGATCACTTTGCCGAACGCTTTGCGCTGCTTGGCATAGCCGATGGCGCTCTCGAGGGACAAGCGTGCCCCACCCACGCACATGGCACCCAGCTTGAATCGCCCAACGTTCAGGATGTTGAAGGCGATGACATGTCCCTTGCCAATCTCGCCGAGCATGTTCTCGGCTGGAACCTTGCAGTCGTTCAAAATGATGGGGCATGTGGACGATCCGCGGATGCCCATCTTGTGCTCCTCGGCGCCAATGGAAAATCCCGGAAATGATTTCTCGACCAGAAACGCTGTGAATTTCTCTCCGTCAACCTTGGCAAACACAGTGAAGAGGTCAGCGAATCCGGCGTTGGTGATCCACATCTTTTCGCCGTTGAGAATATAATGCTTGCCGTCCTTGGAAAGTTCGGCGCGCGCCCGGCAATTGAGGGCATCAGACCCGGAGGAAGCTTCCGACAAAGCATAAGCGCCGACGATCTCGCCGGCGGCCAGCCGGGGCAGATATTTCTTCTTCTGCTCCTCGGTACCGAAATAGACGATGGGCAGCGTGCCAATCCCGGTGTGTCCACCCCAGGTCGTCGCGAATCCGGCGTACTTGGCGATGTGATCGGCGATCACCGCAGCTGTGACTTTATCCATCTCAAGGCCGCCGTAAGCTTCAGGAATCTCGGCCGAGCTGAGCCCGAGTTCGCCAGCTTTCTTCAGCAGGTCTCGAGTGATGGAAAAGTCCTTGTGCTCCATCTTCTCGATGTTGGGAACGATTTCGTTGACGGCGAACTCCTCCGCCGTCTGGCCGATGAGCAGGTGCTGTTCGGTGAAGTCTTCGGGGGTGAACACTTCGTCGGGCCTGCGCTCTTCAAGAAGAAAGCTGCCGCCGGAGATTTTGGGCTGCGGAACTGCGGTAGTCGTCGCCATATTTGATCGAGTCCCTCAAGAAACCATTCCAAGACAGAGACACCTCTAATTCTATAGCCAGAGAATCAATAAATCTCTGTGTCTCTGTGTCTCTGTGGTGAATGGAGGTGCTTGTCCTTTCGTGTTTACGAAAGGTTCTCGAAAATCCCCGCCGCCCCCATGCCGCCGCCTACGCACATCGTCACCAGGCCATACTTCGCGTTGCGCCGCTTCATCTCGCGAATGATGGTAGCCGTGAGTTTCGCTCCGGTGCAGCCCAAAGGATGGCCAAGCGCAACTGCTCCGCCATTGGGATTCACGCGCTCAGGATCGAGGCCCGCTTCTTGGATCACCGCCAGCGACTGCGCAGCAAAAGCCTCATTCAGTTCGATCACGTCGATGTCTGCGAGCTTGAGCCCGGCCATCCTAAGCGCCTTGGGGATCGCGAATACCGGCCCCAGCCCCATTTCTTCTGGCTTGTATCCGGCAGTAGCGAATGAGACGTAGCGCGCCAGCGGCTGGATGCCGAGAGCTTTGGCGCGATCCGCGGACATGACAACCGCGGCCGCCGCGCCGTCCGACATCTGCGACGAGTTGCCAGCGGTGACTGTGCCCTTCGCGTGGAATGCGGGCTTGAGCGCGAGCAAAGCTTCGAGCGACGTGTCGGTCCGCGGACCCTCGTCAACCTTGAAGACGATCTCCTGTCGCTTCGGTTTCGAGCCATTGGGCGTGGTGAAGCTGACAGGCACAGGAACAGTTTCGTCCGCAAACTTGCCGGCCTGAATCGCGGCCAGCGCTTTCTGATGGCTACGATACGAGAATTCGTCCGCAGCCTCGCGTGTGATGCCGAAGCGCTGTGCCAGCCTCTCAGCAGTCAGGCCCATGGAAAGATACGCATCGGGATAATGGTCCACCAGCCAGGGGTTAGGCGAAATTTTGTGCCCGCCCATCGGGATCATGGACATGGATTCGGTTCCGCCGGCCACGATGATCTCAGCGCCCCCGCTCATAATGCGCTCCGCTGCCATGGCAATGGCCTGCAATCCGGACGAGCAGAAGCGGTTGATGGTCAGCGCCGACACCTCGACCGGCAAGCCGGCGCGCAGCGAGGCGATGCGGGCCACGTTCATGCCCTGCTCGGCTTCAGGCATGGCACAGCCCAGGATGACATCTTCAATCTCTTTGGGATCCACCTGCGGCACGCGTTCCAGCGCACCCTTGATCGCGACCGCGGCAAGTTCATCAGGACGAGTGGCGCGGAGCGTGCCTTTAAAGGCGCGTCCCACAGGCGTGCGGACGGAAGAAGCGATAACGACTTCACGCATAAAGAACTCCTGATTCGATTGTAAACGGAAGATCGTCGACTACCGTTCTTCAATTCGCAACTGGTACTCCAAACCGTTGCCATCGCGAGCGGGGGATCTGCAGTCTCCTTGGATGCGCGACCCTCAGTGTCCGGTTGCGATTAAGGAGCCTATCTAAAAAGCAAAACCCGGACCGTTTCCGGTCCGGGGATCTGTCCGGCCACGGTAACCGTCCCCGGCTTAGACGGATGATGATACTGGCGGTGGCTGCCTTTTGTTCGAACCAGCCGCCAGCCGTCCTGCTCTACACGCTTGAAGACGTCGCGGACCTTCATCAGGTTTGCGGCTTGCCCTTCGTGGCTCTATGACGTTAGTCGCGTAGCAATTGACTGAAAAGGTTCACGCCCTTGCCGCCGTTGTTCTTCCGAACGACCGAACATTTCCTCCCACACGGCGCTAATGATGGCCTCGATTTCTTCCCTCGTGACCTTATGAGTTGGAGCGTTGGATTCCGCCTCTCCGACGCGATTAACAATCATCACCGCTTCAGGTCCGTATTCATCATCGGGAGCACCCGTCGAGAGCAAGCCCTCGATATCTTCCTGCCGCAGCAGTTCGTTCATCAGATCAAGTCGCATTGTCACGGAAGCCTCAATTCCTCAGCGTCTTCCCCGTCTTCAGCGTGTACTGAATCCGCTCCTGCGTCTTTTTCTCCCCGCACAGCGATTTGAAACCCTCTCGCTCCAGATCGAGGATGTATTGCTCGCTCACCGGCGTGCCCGCCGTCACATTCCCGCCGCACAACACTTCCGCGATCTTCGTGGCCAGCTTGACCTCGTATTCGGTGATGAATTCACCCTGGCGCATCAGGTGGACTCCCATCTTGAGTGCGGCGAGGATGTTTTCGCCGGGGGCGGGAATGTCGGTGCGGGGTTGCGGAGGCTCGTAGCCGGCGCGCACCATCTCTAACGCACGGGCCTTGGCATCGCTCAGCACGCGCTCACGGTTCATGCTGATGTTGTCCGAATCCCTCAGGAAGCCGAGTCCGCGGGCCTCGTGGGCAGACGTCGCGACTTTGGCGGTGGCGATGGTTTCGAAGATTTTCTTCATCGCCTCCATCAGTTCCACAGACTCGCCTCGGCCGCCGGGCCGGATCGATTCCGCGCTGTCGACCGCGCGCAGCAACATCTCTTTGCACCCGCCGGCTCCGGGGAGCAGCCCGACACCGACTTCGACCAATCCCATATAAAGCTCGGCGTGAGGTTGAAGAGCAGGCGCGTGCAAGGAAATCTCGGTGCCTCCGCCAAGCGTCAACCCGAAAGGCGCGACTACGACAGGCTTAGGCGAGAACTTGATCGCCTGCGTCATTCCCTGGAACGTGCGGATAGCGAGGTCGACATCGTCCCATTCTTCTTCCTGGACAGACATAAGCAGCAACATGAGATTAGCGCCAACGGAGAAGTTCGTGGCGTCGTTGGTGATGACGAACGCGTCGAACCCATCGCCAGGACCGCCAGACTTCAAGGTTTGCGAAATGAGTTGCACGATATCGCTGCCGATCGTATTCATCTTGGAATGAAACTCGATGCAGGCCACCCCGTCGCCGAGATCGACTAGCGATGCCCCGGAGTTCTTCTTCACGACGCCAATCGATTTCTTCGCTACCTCAACTGACCAGACGCCACTCGCCACGCTTACCGCTTCATATTTCCCGCCCTTCAAATCCCAATAGGCGCGACCGGAGGCAGCCTTGGAATCGTCCCGATACCAGGCCTTCTTGCCAGAGGCAAGCAACTGTTCGACGTTGGCCGCGACCGGCTGATTTTCCTTCTTCATGCGCTCGACCGTGACCTCAACCCCGGCCGCGTCCCAAAGTTCGAACGGACCCATTTCCCAGTTGAAGCCCAGTCGCATAGCGCGATCAATCTCGACAATAGAATCGGAAATCTCAGGAATGCGGTCCGCGGAATACGTCCAAAGATCGGATAGAGCCGACCACAGAAACGCGCCTGCGCGGTCGTTCTTCTGTGGACCACTGCCATCGAGGCCCAACAGCATCTTCACACGCGCCGCGGTTTGCTCAACGTTCTTGGCCATATCGAGAGCAGGGAACTTGGGCTTCTGACGGGGATGATATTCCAGCGTCTTCCAATCGAGAGCGAGGCGTTCGTCCTCTCCACCCGCGCCACCCTTGATCTTCTTATAAAATCCTCCCTCCGTTTTGTCGCCCAGCCATTTCCGTTCCAGCATCTGCTTGAAAAACTCCGGCAGCGCGTTCGTGTGGTGACGGGCGACTCGCCCGTCATCCATGTCCTCGGTCATATTGCTGACCACATGCCCCAAAATATCCAGCCCAACCAAATCAATCGTCCGGAACGTCGCCGATCGCGGCCATCCCACAGCCTGGCCCGTCAGCGCATCCACATCTTCGACGCTCAGATCCATTTCCTGCATCAGGCGCATTACGTTCAACACCGAAAACGTCCCAATGCGATTCCCGATGAAATTCGGCGTGTCCTTGGCCAAAACGATGCCCTTGCCAAGATGAAGGTCGCAGAACTGGGCAACAGCGTCGATCGCGGCACCATCCGTTTCCGGAGTGGGTACGAGCTCCAGCAATCGCATGTACCGCGGCGGATTGAAGAAGTGCGTCCCAAACCAAGAGCGCCGGAAGTCCTCGGAAAAGCCCTCCGCAATTTTCCCCACCGGCAACCCGCTGGTGTTGGTGGTGATGATGGTCCCGGGCTTGCGGATGGCTTCCACCTTTCTCAACAACGCCCGCTTGAGGTCGAGGTTCTCCACCACCGCCTCGATAATCCAATCCACTTCAGCGAGCCGTTTGAGATCATCCTCGAAGTTGCCAACGGTGATCAGGCGCGCCAGTGATGGCTCCATGAAAGCCGCAGGCTTCGATTTCTTCGCAGCATCGAGCCCGGCAGCCGCAATCTTGTTTCGCGCCGGCCCGTCGGCGTCCGGCGGAACGATGTCGAACAGATAACTGGGGACACCCGCATTGGCGAACTGCCCAGCGATGCGCGCACCCATCGTCCCGGCGCCAAGAACAGCAACTTTGTGGATGTGCTTCATCAATCAAACACTCCCATCCTGAAAACGCAGCCAGCCAAACGCAGCAAACAGCGTCTCCCAAAAAGACTTGTTCCAGCAGTCTATCTATCACCCAGTCGTTCTCGCCAGCCTTGATCACACCCATGCGGGATGAAACAGGAAAAAACGTCCAAAAACACCGCAGGCGCGTGCCGCATTGGATGTGGGGTGAGGATGGCAGCGGCACGCGCCTCAATCAAGTTGAATTCAAAATAGACCCCATCCCCACTACCGTCAAGGTTGCACGTCACAGTTGTGCGTGATCCGTGGGCAGGACTTTCTCAGCTAGAGTTCCGGATGCGCTTTCAAATAGGCCTGCGCCCGGCGAACCATGTCTTTTTCGCCCCGATAAGCCAGTTTTCGTGCCCCATCTTCCAGAGGAATCCATAGCGCACGCCTCACCTCGATCCGCATCTCCGGAGCGATTTCGTCGATCTCCCCCGACTGGTAAAGACAAAGGTAAAAACTCACAATCTTGAAAACCCGCTCTTTCCCACCCCAGGTCCGCACGTAAGTGTACTTGGTGTCTCCAAGCTTCGTCACCGAAACGGCCGTAACGCCCGTCTCTTCCGCAACCTCGCGCACAGCGGTTTGCTCCGGTTTCTCGCCCGGATCGACCAACCCCTTGGGCAACGCGAGTAACATTTTTTGCGATGTTTTCTTCCCCTTTGCGCCCTGCAGGACTGCGTCGGACTCCTTCCGGGGCTCAATGACCGCCATCTGCCAACCCTCCAGCGTGTGCCGAACCACCACCCCGCCAGCGGAAATCTCTCGCACCATGCTCCTCAAGTTATCAGAAACACAGGAGTTAGTCACGGACGCCAGTCCGGCCCGGTAACCCCGGGTAACCCGCCGCCGTAATCTGGCCCAACCACCTCCGCCATGAAACACTTGGTCTTGCCCTGGCATCTTACTTGCTAGATTGAGCTTAGCGTGGGTGGCAAGAAGTAGCCGGGCAAAGCCGGGAGAATGTGGGGTCCCCGTGAAGAGTCTGGATAAGATTATTCGTTCGGTGCAGGCCTTTGGACGCGGGCTTTCCGCCCATTCCTCCAGTCCGGCGGAGCATTCTACAAAACTAGGTATCGGCCTGGCTCTAGGTGGAGGCTTTGCCCGTGGTATCGCCCACGTGGGTGTCCTAAAAGTCCTCGAAGAAGAAAACATCCCCATCCGCTACATTGCAGGGACCAGCGTCGGCGCCCTCATCGGAGCCGCCTACTGCAGCGGAATCTCAGCCGCGGAACTCGAGCAGGTTGCCGCCAGGGTCCGCTTCAAGCACATTGCCAGTTGGACGCTCTCTCGCTACGGCTTCGCCAGCAACCAGCGCATGATCGGATTCCTCAACCAGCTCCTGAAGGTAAAAACCTTCGAAGAACTGCGCATCCCCTTAGCCGTAACCGCCACCGATTTCTCGACCGGCGAGGGCGTCGTATTTCATTCCGGACCGCTCGTCGACCCGGTGCGCGCCAGTTGCGCCTATCCGGGAATGTTCTTGCCGGTCAAGATTCGCGGACGCCTGCTGATCGACGGCATGCTCTCGCACACCGTACCCACCCGGCCCCTGCGCCAGATGGGAGCCGATCGCGTCCTGGCCGTGCACCTGAAAGGCAAATGGACCGACGGCGAAGGCCCCCGCCACCTCTTCGATGTGATCGGCCAATGCTTCGCCATCGCTCAGGAGATGAACAGCAGCCAGTGGAAACAGGCCGCCGACCTGGTCATCGAGCCCGACGTGAACGGCTACAAATACGACGCCTTCGAGCACAGCGCCGCGTTAGTGCGAGCCGGAGAGATCGCCACCCGCGCCGCTCTCCCCGAAATCCGGAAGTGGCTGCAAACCGAACCGCACCGCCAGAAGACAACCCCAGTAGCCCAACCAGCCCCAGTCCCCGCCGACTAAAGTCTTCCCTGTGCGGCGCCGGCGCCCTCGCACGCGAATCGCAACCCCTACCAGAATCACAATCGTTGCCATACCTAAATTAAATTGTCATTCCGAGCGAAGCGAGGAATCTGCTGTCATTCGGAGTCACGAAAATGCAGGTCCCTAGCGCCAAAGGACAGCGCTCGGAATGACAATGTTTTCTCGCTGTAAGGGAGCAATAAGATGCCGTTCAGCAGAAGCCAGAAGCCGCGCAGCTACTTCATCACCCCGCGCTGCGCAATCCCAATATTATCCCGCGAAGTGTTCTTCACCAGATACATCATCTCATCCGCCTGCCGAATGATGTCATGCGGCGTCTTCGCATCATGAGGATAAGTCGCCACCCCCATCGAAGCCCGCACATTCAGATTCAATCCTTCTTCCTTGCAGAACATGCTGGTCCGCAAGCTGTCGCGCAAACGTCTCGCCACCACTAAAGCCGAATCCTTCCCAGTCTGCGGCAACAACACCACAAACTCGTCGCCACCATAACGGAACGCATAGTCGATCAACCGCAGCTGCGCTTTGATCAGATACCCAATCTCCGCCAGCAACTTGCTCCCCACCAAATGCCCATTCGTATCGTTAACTTGCTTGAAGTGATCCAGATCGATAAACAAAACCGTAAATTCATACCCAAAGCGCGAAGACCGGTAAACCTCCGTCTCAAGCGTCTTGTAAAGATGCCGTGCATTGTAGAGCCCGGTGCAATCGTCGGTGATGGTGAGTTCCTGAATCTTCTCCACCGCCCGCGCATTTTCAATCGCGATCGCGGCATAATCGCACAGCGACTGCAGGAAAAATATCTCCTGATCCCCGAAGTGCGCCATGTCCACATTCACCAACTGAATCACGCCCAACACGCGCAGCCGCGAGCTCACGGGAAAGCAGACAATCGACCGCGTCTCCCACTTGGTCATCTCATCAATGCGTTTGGCGAACCGCGGATCGGTCATGACATCCGGGACGATCAGCCGCTCCCCATGCTTCGCCACATGACCGGCAATCCCCTCGCCCACCTTCAACCGGATATTCTTCAACGCCTCCGACGCGCTCCCCACCGCAATGGCAAAATAAAGTTCCTCGCGTTCATCGTCCACCATGAGCAACGACCAGGTATCCGGACGGAAATATTCCGCCATCTTTTCCATGATGGTCTGCAGAATGGAGTCGAGATCCAGCGACGAGGTCAGAGCCTTGGCCACATCGTGAAAGATGGTCAATTCCTGACTCTGCCGATTGTGATCGGCCTCGGTGGCCTTGGTCATGAACAGCAGCCTCGAATTCGAGCGGGAGTATCGAAATTATAAGCGGCCCCCAGAACCCCCGGCAACGAACCAAGGTAACCCGAACCCGCAAAGACACGTAGCACAAGGGCATCCAAGCCCGGGGGCAGGCCCATGCCTTCACTACCCCCAAAACCGGGCGCCCCGTCCTTCTCGCGTTCTGTGCGAGAGGGCGGGGCTTTTAACTGACATCGCGGCGGCGAACCACCGGATACAAGCCAAGCGACCGGCCCAGCTTTTTGCGCCCTCGCCACAAACGGGGTGCCCCATCCTTCCGCGTTCTGTGCGGGGGGTGGGAAGCCAAAAAGCAAGCGTTCCCTGAACTGCGCATCCTGCGCCGTGACCTATGGGGTCAACTATCGCATTCACGTTTGTGACCCCTCCACGCAGTGTAAGTCTGCCCTTGTTCAGTGTGCCCGTCAACCTGAAACTACTCTAGCGGCGCCCCACCAGTCTTTTACCGGCTCACCTGTGTCTTTCCCGAGCCCAGAACATCAGTGTCATCCCTTTCCGACTGGTGAATCATCCGTGTCGATCCGTGCAGATCCGTGGCTGTCTTCGCCGCGCACCTCGAAAATTTCGCCTCCTGCAACACTCGCATAACATATATTTAATGTGAGCATCTGCCCCGTAAGTGTTTCGGGCGTGGGAGAATTCTCAAGTGTCATCGTTCGGAGCGCAACTAAGACAAGAGCGGGAGCGGCAAGGCGTCACCCTCGAAGATATCTCCCTGTCTACGAAAATCGGTACCCGCATGTTGCGCGCGCTCGAAGAAGAACACTTCGACCAACTCCCCGGAGGCATCTTTAACAAGGGCTTTGTCCGCGCCTATGCGCGCTGCCTGGGTATGGATGAAGACCAGGCCGTCGCCGACTACCTGACCGCCACCGGAGCCAGTCCGCTGGCAAAGAAATCTGAAAACGGTGACCAGGTTCCCCTCCTCGAGCCCCCGCCGCGAGAAGCCAATCCCGCCGACACGGGCCTTCCCTGGGGATCGTTTGCAGTTGTTCTTTTGGTCATCGCCTTGGGCTTCGCAGCCTGGGGTTTCTACTCCCGCGAATCCGAAAAGGCGACTCAGGACTCGGCCCCACCTGCCGCCACCCCCCAGAACGTTGCGCCCGCCGCGGCTGCCGAACCATCTCCGCCGCCCGAGCCGAAGCCCGCTGAGCCGGCAGTTTCTTCCCCTGCCACCTCGAAGCCATCCGAACCACCAGTTGCCCCCAAAGCCGCCGAGTCGATTCCAGCCGAATCCCCGGCCACAGCGCCTTCTACTTCAACCAGCCAGACTCCGCCCGCAGTCCCCGCCAACGGAACATTACTCGTCGTGATCAAGGCCCGCGAGGATTCCTGGCTCTCCGTTTCCGTCGATGGCGAGATCGTCACTCGCGCTCTCATGACTGCGCCAGCACAGAAATCCATTCGTGCGCAAAGGGAAATCGTCATCCGCGCCGGCAACGCCGGCGCGCTGGATTTCGAATTCAACGGCAAGAAACTCCCAACTCAAGGCGACTACGGAGAGGTAAAAACCCTGACCTTTGATGCCCACGGCCTGCAACCGCCCGCACCCAAACCCGAACCACCCCCTCAATTACCCTAACCATCCAGAGAAAACGGCAGAGAACCAAAGAACGAGCACAAATCTCTGCATTACAAACCCCATTGAACCCGTGTGCGCAACCCTCTACATCCGAGAAGGCTCCACTCGCTGCCAGTACCCGCAAACCAGCCCAAAAAGATTGCGCCTCCGCTCCTTCTCTGTTAGCCTTTTACGGACCGCAAAACAAACGCTTTTCGTGTGGCCGTTGTGCGCCTGATCAACCCCCGCCAGACGTGAACGCCCAGATCGTTAAGGAGAAGAAGCTTGTCGAAGAATCGCCATCTGTTCACTTCCGAATCCGTAACCGAAGGACATCCCGACAAAATCGCCGACCAGGTTTCCGACGCCATCCTCGACGCCTGCCTCACCGACGATCCCTCCAGCCGCGTAGCCTGCGAAACTTTGACCGCAACCGGCCTGGTCGTAATCGCCGGTGAAATCACCACCAAGGCCTACGTCGATTTCCAGAATCTGGTGCGCGGCACCATCGCCTCCATCGGCTACAACAACGCTCTCTACGGCTTCGACTCCAACACCTGCGCCGTCATCTCCAGCATCAACAAACAGTCCGGCGACATAGCCATGGGCGTAGACACCGGCGGCGCCGGCGACCAAGGAATGATGTTTGGGTTTGCTTGCAATGAGACGGCGGAGCTTATGCCGGCGCCTATTTCGTTTGCGCACAAGCTTTGCATGCGGCTTTCGGAGGTTCGCAAGCATGGGAAGCTTCCTTATTTGCGGCCGGATGGGAAGTCGCAGGTTACGGTTGAATATGATGGGCATCACAAGCCGGTGCGCGTGGACGCAGTCGTAGTTTCGACGCAGCACTCCGAGACGGTTGGGAATGACGAACTGCGCAGCGATATTCTGAGGCACGTGATTCAGGCTACGATTCCGGCGCATCTCCTCGACGAAGACACGAAGTACCACATCAATCCCACGGGACGCTTTGTGATTGGCGGGCCCATGGGCGATACCGGGTTGACCGGCCGCAAGATCATCGTGGACACGTACGGCGGGATGGGGCGGCACGGGGGCGGGGCTTTCAGCGGAAAGGATCCGACCAAAGTCGACCGCTCGGCGGCGTATATGGCGCGTCACATCGCGAAGAACATTGTCGCGGCTGGCCTGGCGGATCGTTGCGAAGTGCAACTGGCTTATGCCATCGGCGTGGCCGATCCGGTGAGCGTGCTGGTCGAAACGTTCGGGACGGGCAAGGTGGATACGACGATTATTTCGGATCTGGTGCGGGCTCATTTCAAATTGACGCCCAAGGGAATCATTGAGTCGTTGAATCTGCGGCGGCCGATCTACTGCAAGACCGCGGCTTACGGACACTTCGGGCGCAGCGATCCCGATTTCACGTGGGAGTTGACCGACAAAGCGGCGAAACTGGCCAGTGATGCTGGGTTGCGGGAGCCGGTTGCGGCGCACAAGTAGATTTTCGTCGGTCCCACTCTTTCGCGAAGAACGCGATAAGGGTGGGGCACCCGGCGCGACACCCGCTCCGACGCGGGACAGCAGACTCCTCGCTACGCTCGGAATGACAATCATTGGATAGGAATGACAATGGTTGAGGGGCGAATGACGATAGTTGAGTGCGAATGAGAATTTCAGGATTAGGACAAAAGAGGTTTTCAACAGGCGGAAGTACGATCATTAGGTGTTCAAAGTAACTAATCCGCAATAAAATAGGAATCACGATTTCAGCGCCACAGGAGAAGTATGTCGACAACGCCAACGCAAGCGCAATCTGACATTAAAGGCCTTGATTTTGCCGATCTGGGCAAGAAACGCATCGAGTGGGCCAACCAGTCGATGAAAGTTCTGCAGATCATTCGCAAGGAATTCATCAAGAACCAGCCGCTGCAGGGCATCCGCATCTCGGCCTGCCTGCACGTTACCGCGGAGACGGCAAACCTGGCCATCACCCTTCGCGATGGCGGCGCCGACGTGGTGCTATGCGCCTCGAACCCGCTTTCCACGCAGGACGATGTTGCGGCCAGCCTGGTACGCGACCACAACATTGCGGTCTTCGCCATCAAGGGCGAGGACAACGACACGTACTACGGCCATATTCTCGCGGCCATCGACCACCGGCCGCATATCACCATGGATGACGGCGCTGACCTCGTGACCATCCTGCACACCAAGCGGCAGGACGCGCTCGACGAAGTGATTGGCGGGACCGAAGAGACCACGACCGGCGTGATCCGGTTGCGCGCCATGGCGAAGGAAGGCGTGCTGCGCTTTCCCATCGTCGCGGTGAACGATGCTGACACCAAGCATCTTTTCGACAACCGTTATGGAACCGGGCAGTCGACGATAGATGGCATTATCCGTGCGACCAACTTTCTACTGGCAGGATCGAAATTCGTGGTCGCCGGTTACGGCTGGTGCGGACGCGGGCTGGCCAGCCGCGCTCGCGGCAACGGAGCTGAAGTGATTATCACCGAAGTCGATCCAACGAAAGCGTTGGAAGCGGTGATGGACGGCTTCCGCGTGATGTCGATGACCGAGGCGGCAAAGATCGGCGACGTCTTTTGTACAGTCACCGGCAATAAGAGCGTCCTGACCAAGGACCACTTCGAACTGATGAAAGACGGGGCCATCATTTCAAACTCGGGACACTTCAATGTCGAAATCGACATCCCTGCATTGGAGAAGTTGTCTTCGTCGAAGCGCACCACTCGCACTTCGGTCGAGGAATATTCTTTGAAAGACGGACGCAAGATCAATCTGCTGGGCGAAGGCCGCCTGATCAATCTGGCCGCAGCCGAGGGCCATCCCGCGTCGGTGATGGACATGAGCTTTGCCGACCAGGCGCTTTCGGTCGATTACATGGTGAAGAACCACAAGTCGCTCGAGAAGAAGGTCTACCGCGTTCCCGATGACCTGGACAAGCGGGTGGCGAAGTTGAAGCTTGAGTCGATGGGGATCAAGATCGACAAGCTCACGCCGGAGCAGGAAGAGTATCTGGCGGGGTGGAGCGAAGGGACGTAGAGCGGCATTTAGCACTTGGCACTTAGCATTGAGCACTCAGCATTCAGTCACAACGGGGCGGCGCTTGCCGCTCCGTTTGTTTTGTTATAGGTTTTCACCGACCTGCAGAATGCTTCACGATGAGGATCGTTTGAGCACGCCGGCTAGGGCCGCGACGCCAAGAGGCACGAGTATCCAACCCGGAAGGCGTAGCCCAACTGACGCGACTGTGGTTGGCGTCAAAGAGCATCGTCGGCTTCGAGCGAGCCAGTCCAAACGCAGGTAACGAAGGCCATGCTCAAGCCGTGCGGTCTGTCTGAATTCAATGCTTACAGGCCGCGCTACCGGTACCCACTCAGCTCCCATTGGAATGTCCACCGGAAGGAACTGGTGCAAGCTCACAGCCAACGCCTCAGATATTGGCAGGCTGTCTCGGCGCTCGGCAGAGCTGATTTGACTGTCTTTTGACGGCAGCAGTGTACCTGGCCGAGAAAAAAACCATGCGCCGATTAGAACCAATAGGACTGAAAAAAACGCGAGTCGAAAAGGACGTACTCCATACCGAGCTACGCACCCGAACAGTACATCCGTGAGCCAACGGCCATACTGGTGGCGTTGCCAGCGTTGACGCCGCTCGACCTGACGCTGCTCCAAGTAGACGTCATCGGCGTCCTCAGTCCGCCCAGAGATGCGAAGCACCTTTTCAAGCTGAATATAGGGTTGACGATCATAGGGCTGTTGTCGCGGCGAACCGTAATTGGGGAGCAGGACCGACCGTTTCCGAATTGGGTGCAGCAGCTTGGACCGTCTATCTGTTAGTCGCAGCAAGGCTTCCCAGTTCGCTTGAATTCTATCGTATTGGCATCCCCGTAAATCTATACCTTGTTGAAACTGCATCTTACATGTGCGTCCGTCGGGCGAAAGGTACAGTGCTTTGAACGATGTCTCGCGAAAGCCACTCACCTTCCTAAACAAGGTGTCATCAAATCTTGCATCTTGTTCGAATCGAGCGTGCTCAAAGCTCAAATCGCTGAAGATAGTACCATGCAGCATTCGACCCTGATGTTCTCCGCTCCCAAACTCAGCAATGCCGTCGAAAACTGCACCATCAAAGATAGCTCGTTTATGGAATCTGGCTCCTTGAAATCGGGCTTCCAATTCGAAATGGGTCACGCGAAAATTGGCAACATCCTGGAAGGTTGTGTTGCGGAAGAACGCACCGTGTTGGAAATGGGCTCCGGAGAATGACGGCTGCGATCCCCGACGAAACGCGGCCGAGTCGAAAAATCCGCCGCCGTGAAAACTGACATCCTCGAACGATGTATCGGCCATGAATAGAGTTCCTCCGAAATGTGCATCGCCCCGGATGTCTGCACCTTGGAAGGTAGTTACTCCTGCGGAAGCAGATTGTAGTTTCCCGCTGCTGCTTGTGCTATTTCCGGTAGAAACAGGCGGGAAAATTGTTGCAGTTCTGAATTTAGCCCGGTCAAACACTGCGTCCTGCCCGACCCGTAGCCCCGTGAAATCGGCCCCCTCTTCGAAGAGCGAGTCTTGGAAGAACCCCGATTTCTCAATCCGTAAGCTGTCGAAGTTGGGTGCGACTCCGAATTTGACGGTTTGGAATTCGACGTTGCCACCGACAGAGGCGTCTGTGAAATCACACTCGGCGTCGAAGATGGCAGCTAAACTTGGGGGAGTTTCCCCTGAGCTGAAGATCGCGTCGCTATCAACTCTCATTCGGACGAAACCTGCGTTTTTCTTGAACCGGGCGCCCTGGAAGAACGCACTATCAGAAAAATGAGCTCCGTGAAATCTTACGTGATCCTCGAAGGTGACTTTCCGGAAGAAAGCAGTCACAGAGACTCTGAGTCCAAAGAAGCTAGCCTCTTTCTTTAACTGCGCGTTATCAAAGGAGACTTGGCCGCTAATCTGCGCGTTGGTGAAGGCGACTTTCGATCGAAAGGTGCTGCGCCGGAAGAGGGCATTTCCAGTAATCCTCGCCCTGTCGTAATGGATCTGAAAGTCGGGCTCGTCGCACTCAAATCGCACATCACAAAAATCGACGTTGCTGCCGACTTGCAGATCAATGAAGTTGGCTGGCGCTTCGAAACGCGACGCGGGTAGGTTCCGGTTGGAGTCGGTAGTGAATAGCAGTGATCTGCTCACGGACAGTCCGCTGAATGTGGCTCGGCCTTTGAAGATAGCTCCATGAAATTGTGCTTGCCCGCCGATCACGGTGTGGCCAAAATTCACGCCGCCTGCAAAAACGGTGCCGGAGAACATCGCATTGCCAGAAATCTTGGCACTCCGAAAGCGAACTACGCTTCCCGCGGCATCGAATTTCACCTCCTCGAAGTCAGCAGCACTACCTACTTGGATCCCGTCAAAATCCACGTCTGCGTTGAAAACCGCAGCAGTCAGTTCTGCGGATGGACTCGAGCCGAAGGAAACAGAACCTCCCGACCTTGCGTCGGAAAAGCTTGCGTTAGCATTGAAAGTAGTTGCCCGAAAGAAAACATCGCTTCCTACGTGCAAACTTTGAAACTCAACTGGTCCGTCGAACTGTGCGCTGTCGCAAAACAGATTGCCCCCTACCCTGGCGTCCGTGAAATCAGTGCTTGCTAGCTCTTCAATCGTTTTCACTCCATTCATGAACACGTCGTTCTCGATAACCGCACTGTCAAAGTTCAATCCTTCGTGGAAGCGTGTATTCGTTAAATCAACATTTCGTTTGAATGTTGCGTATGAAAAGTCTGTCTTTGTATTGAACTCGCAGTCGACGATACGAACCTCTCCCTTCGCTGTCGCGTACCTGAGTTTCAGTGAGCCTTCAATGATTGCATTCTCGATGTCTATTGCATTTCCTTGAAGTATTGCTGCCGCCAACCATTCGGCCTGGATAGTGCGCTCGGTGTCTGGGTCTTCCACCTTGAATCGGACTGACTCGCCCTTCGCTAGTCTGGCTTGGATAGGTTGCTGAGCTTGGCCAGGTCCGACTGTCTGGTTCGGAATTGCGTCGTCGGTCATGGGGAGAGATTATATGGCTAGGCGGGCCGCGGGGAGAACACAAACTTAAGGATGGCCAGTCTAAGATCCGCTTGAGGACGGAGTTGCCGCGTCTCGGTCTTCCCGAAATGGAACTCGGGGCCTGTTTTTCTTTTGTGGAGTGCGCTTTTCTTGGCTGCGGTGTGGCATAGTTAGAATCGAGTCGAAGAAAATGAACGCGGCCTTTGCGGGCCGCGTTTTTATTTGGCGATGATTTCTTGGCACGGGGAAGGGTTGGTGGCGCCTAGCGAATATTTTATGAAAAATAACGGAATGAAGATCAAGCATCCCAAGTTACGGGGTGAATGGGCGGAGATGTGTTTCATGACACGGGCGGCGGAGCATGGTTTGTGCGTGACTCGGCCTTGGGGCGAAATGTCGCGGTATGACTTTGCGGTGGAATATAAGGGGCGGTTTGTGCGGGTGCAGGTGAAGTCGACGATGTTTCTTGATCGCGGAGGGTACGTGGTCACGGTGCGGGGGTGGAAGGGGAAGTATACGGGTGATCCGTTTGATTTTGTGGCGGCTTATCTGATTCCGTTGGATATCTGGTACATCCTTCCGGTTGAGAGTTTCAAGATGCAGGGGAATGTCGGGCTTTATCCGAAGTTGAAGAAGTCGAAGTACGGACAGTATAAGGAGGCCTGGCATTTACTGCGGGGTGGGGCACCATTTGAGACGGTGCCGCGGATTGAGGCTTGCGCGGCGGAAGGGGCGGTGTTGAGCACTCAGCAGTCATCATTCAGCCGCTAGCATTTCGCCGAGGGGCGGAGCCGTGGGAAACGATCGCGTTGTGCATTGGGCAACTCCTTTTGCCCTGCTCACGAAGCGCGTGATTCAGGATCAGCGTGCTCCGCGCAGAGGCGTCACCAAGCGGACCGCATGTCACTGGATGTGCCCCCGGCGGCGGGAACGTAGCATTTCAGGGTGTAATCCATCACCATACGATCGGCATTGAAGCGCCAGCCGAGGGTGCGGATGGTTCGCTTCATGCGCTTGATCCAGCCGCGGGGCAGACCGTCACGATCGCGCTGGTAGTACAGCGGAATTACTTCGTCCCGGAGCGCACGGTGCAAATCCTCTCCATCGCGCGTGTCATGGACGCTCATGTTGGAGTGGGTTCTACCCGTTCCGATGGCGAATCCATTCATGCCGTCGTAGGCCTCAGCCCACCAGCCATCGAGAACAGAAAGGTTCAGTCCCCCATTCAACACGACCTTTTGACCACTCGTACCCGATGCCTCCATCGGACGCCGCGGGTTGTTCAGCCAGACATCAACCCCCTGCACCAAATGGCGCCCGACGTTGATATCGTAGTCTTCGACGAAGACGAACTTGTCCGCGAACTGCGGGTTGCGCATCAACTCAGCAATCTGTTGCAGAACCCGTTTGCCGGGTTCATCGTGAGGATGCGCTTTGCCGGCGAAAACGAACTGCACCGGGCGTTTGGGATCGTTCACCATGGATGCTAGGCTCTCGATGTCCGCCAGAATCAGGTTGGCTCTTTTGTAGGTGGCAAAACGGCGGGCAAATCCGATAGTCAGCGCGTCCGGACTTAATACTTTGCCGAGTCGTTGCAAAACCTCTCGCGATTCACCGCGACGCTCGGCTTGTTCCATCGCACGGCGGCGCGCAAACTCAAGCAGCCGCGACTTCAGGCTAAGATGCGTTTCCCAGAGTTCGCCGTCGTCCACGTTCTCAATGCCTTCCCAGATGCGGGCCTCGCTGCTGTGCTGGTGCCAGTTGGTACCCAGATGGCGGTCGTAGAGGCGAAACATTTGCGGTGCGAGCCACGACGGTACATGAACTCCATTGGTGATGTGTCCGATGGGAACTTCATCTTCCGGCTTGCCCGGACAGAGACCGGTCCACATCGCTCTCGACACTTCGCCGTGCAGGGCGGAAACCGCATTGGCGCGGCGCGAGAGTCGCAGGCCCAGCACGGTCATGCAAAATGTCTCGTGCTGGCTGTTGGGATCCTCGCGTCCGAGCCCCATCAGGCTTTCCTGGGAAAGGCCCAGCGATTCGCGCATCGGTCCAAGATGCTCTTCGATGAGATCCACATCAAAGCGATCGTGGCCTGCAGGCAGAGGGGTATGAGTGGTAAAGACTACTTCCCGAGAAACCCGTGGTGCGGCAGCGTCGAATCCGATGCCCTCTTCTTCCATGCGCATTCGAATCGCTTCCAGCACCGCAAATCCGCTGTGCCCTTCATTCAGGTGGAGAACGCCCGGAACGATGCCCATGGCTTTGAGGGCGCGGAAGCCTCCGACGCCGAGCAACAACTCCTGCCGGATTCGAGTCCGGGCGTCTCCGCCATAGAGGCGGGAGGTCAGCTCGCGGTCGTCGGGAGCGTTGTCTTCAACATCCGAATCGAGGAGGAACAGATCGCAGCGTCCGACTTTCACCCGCCACACTTTGGCATGAACCGAACCGCTGCGGGTTTCGATTTGCACCACGACCGGCCGTCCATTCTTGCCGATCGCGGCCTCCAAAGGCAATTGATTGACGTCGGTTTCCAGATATTCTTCCTGCTGCCAACCGTTCTGATCCAGGCGCTGGCGAAAATATCCTTGCCCGTAAAACAAGCCGATGCCGACGAGCGGAATGCCGAGATCGGACGCACTCTTAATATGGTCTCCGGCCAGCACGCCGAGCCCGCCAGAATAGACTGGAAGCGATTCGTGCAATCCGAATTCCGCGGAGAAATAGGCGACTGGACAAGGCCGCAAGACCCCGGCGTGCCGGGTTCCCCAGGTGCGATCAGCCAGTAAATATTCCTGCAAGCGGCGGCAGGCGTAGTTGATGCGGCTGTGCAGCACGAGTTCGGCGGCGCGGCTTTCCAATTTCGCGAGCGGAAACTCCGCCAGCAGCGAAACCGGATTTTGGTTCAGTTGCCTCCAGCGCACCGGATCGAGATCACGGAACAGGCTTCCGGCGTCGTGGTCCCAACTCCACCACAGGTTGCGAGCCAGTGCCCATAGACGTTCCTGGGCCGGGGCGATGAAGCGATCCAGCGTCCGCGCTTCGCTCACCACGGGCGCGACCTGGGCCGCAGCCTCACTCAGCATGCGAACCTCATCTTCGCCGAAGACCCGAGGCTCCACGGTTTGAACGACCAGGACACCTTGCAGCACGCCTCGGTCGATGAGTGGAACGCCGAGGAACGACTGGTACGCATCCTCGCCAGCTTCGGGGAAGTATTTGAACCGGGGGTGAGTTTGCGCCTGCTCGACCGCCACGGGCCGCACCTGTTCGGCGACGAGTCCCGCCAGCCCTTCGTGGATTGCCATTCGCAGATTGCCGATACATTCCCGCCGCAGGCCGACGGTCGCGGCCAGCACCAAGTTGGCTCGGTCCGGCTCGAGCAAGTACGCCGAACAAACGTCGGTCTCAAATCGCTTGGCGATCAGGGCGACGACGTTCGTCAAGGTCTCGGCAGGTTCGCCTTCCGCCGCAGCAAGACTGGCAATTTCCTCTAGTGGGATGACGTGGGTAACATCACGGGCGTGACCGATCAAATCCAAATCTTGAACCTCGCTTTGATTTTCTTGCAATCCCGAACTCTCTGGTTCCATATTATTTCATCCACCAGCGCGAATCACGCCCTTACGATGCGCACCCGTCTATGCCTACGCACACATCCGCGAGCGAATTGCGCGACCTTTACGCTTGCCGCCAATCCCCTTTCAACTTTACGTGTGTGCGGACACCGAGTCCAATCGAAATAATTGATGGTGGAGACAGGCGGAGGCGCGAGCGACTCGCGGTGCTCAGTTGTTTTGTGCTTCGCGAGCCAGGGAAAGCGCTCTTAGTTTATCCTTCGAGCAGCGAATGGCTCCTCCGGCGCATGACGTTTCCCGATTGTTTGTGGAGATCGGCGCTGCCATCATCCTGCTCGCGGTTCTTGCGCGCCTCGCGAACCGATTCGGTTTCTCCGCTATTCCGCTCTACCTGCTGGCTGGTCTTGCCTTCGGCAACGGCGGCCTGGCTCCTCTTCCCCTGAGCCGGGGCTTCATCGGAACTGGAGCGGAGATTGGGGTGTTGTTGCTGCTCTTCATGTTGGGACTCGAATATAGCGGAGAGGACTTGAAAAAGAATCTCCGTCTCGGGCTGCCGGCGGGCGCAGTGGATCTTGTCTTGAATTTCACGCCGGGGCTGGTGACGGGACTTCTCCTCAAATGGAAGCCGCTGGCTGCAGTATTGTTGGGAGGCATCACCTACATTTCATCGTCCGGCGTGATAGCTAAGGTGCTGGAGGAACTGCGACGGATCAATAATCCGGAGACGCCGATGGTCCTGGCAGTGCTCGTGCTTGAGGATCTGGCCATGGCGGTCTACCTGCCGCTCGTGGGAGTTTTGCTTCTTGGAGGTGGGCCAGCGAAGATAGCGATCTCGGTTGCAGTTGCAGTCGTGGTCGTCCTTCTTGTGCTCTTTGTAGCCCTGAAGTATGGACAGCAACTCAGCCGGTTTTTGGCTCACGAGTCCGACGAGATCATTTTGCTTACGACGTTTGGAACCGTGCTTCTGGTGGCTGGTTTGGCCGAGCGCTTTCGGGTGTCGGCGGCTATCGGCGCGTTTCTTGTCGGCATCGCATTATCCGGGCCCATCGCCGAACAGTCGCATAGACTTCTCGCTCCGCTTCGCGATCTCTTCGCTGCCACTTTCTTCTTCTTTTTCGGGCTGCAGATCGATCCCGCTACACTACCGGCCGCGCTCCCGGTCGCGATTGGATTGGGCTTCTTCACCGCACTGACCAAAGTGCTGACCGGATATTGGGCAGCAAAGCGAGCCGGCAGCGATCGGCAAGGAGGTTTGCGGGCGGGAATGGCGCTGGTCGCACGCGGCGAGTTCTCCATCGTGATTGCGGGTCTGGGCGCGGGGCTCGAACCAAGCCTGGGGCCACTCGCCGCCGCTTACGTGCTCTTCCTGGCGATTCTGGGGCCTGTTCTGGCGCGCTTCGCCAAGTGACTGAACCACGCTTCCCTCCAGACATGATCCGGATTCGTTTCAGAGAACCCCGCGTTTGTAATAGGCCGCCACTGCAAAAAGTGACAGTAGTCAAATCTCCGTGCCTAGAGAACAATCTCAAGTAAGCCGGGCCGCACGTTTTGTCTTTCAAGGATTGATCCGACCGCGAGGTGTAAGCAGCACGTTTTAGTGGGGAAGATGACGTTTACAGAACAACTCATCGTAGTGGCAGCTCTCGTCTTGCTGATGTCAGCTTCCGGTCGAGAAGCTATGAGTCAGGCGAGGCCCTCCGCGGCTTGTCAGCGATCCTCTCAAGCGCAGGGCGCCGCTGCGCCCTCTAGTTTCATCTCGCCGGAAAATGTGTATCTGCAAAACCTGCGTCTGGAGAATCCTGATCCTTCCCCTCGCATGGGTTCTTCCGAGATTTCATATCCGTTCCAACCTTTGTTTAGCTTCACGGATTATGAGGTCAAGTTCAACATAGAGACGTTGATGGACATCCTTCGTGACAGCAGGCATGAGAGCTGGGTGTTAGCCGCGTATCCAGATCCTAAAACCAGCCGCCCGCTTATTGGCGCTGGTTTCAATCTTGATGTCAGGGAGACGGAGCACCTGCAGTCCGACCCTCTGAATCCACATGCGTTCATCGAGCCATCCAGCGCGGAACTGTGGCAGGCGGCTGGACTCAGTTTGGAAAGGTTGCAGATGGTCCTGGAGCAGTTCGATCGTGATCTGAACGTCTGGAAAAAGAAGAACTTTCGCAGGAAGATCAGAACTCATCAGCTGGCGCCGGAACTGACTGATGAAGAGGCAACCAGGCTATTGCAAATCTCGGTTTTACAAGCCGTCCACAACGCGAGGGCGTATTGCCGGGAATTCGATCAGCTAACCGCGTCCCAGCAAATGGCGCTAAGCCAACTTGTGTTTCAGATGGGCGTGAATCTTGAAGAGTTCACGCAGTTCCTCGGTACCATCAACGACCCAAGCTACCGCGATCCAGGGCAACTCGAGAGCAATCCTGAAAGCGAAGCCGAGCACTGGAAAGCGGTGCAAAGCATGCTGATCCAAAGCGATTGGGCGAGACGCTACACCAGCCGCGCGGTCACCGTGATCGCGATGTTCGATCCGAACTATGATGATGATCCGACGAAAGCCGAGCGACAGGTAAAGGCTGTGATTCACCCCCTTGTTGTGCACCATCGTAAAAAGCCGCACGCTGGGTCTGTACGGGCGGGGAATTAACGTTTGGCGCAACCGCCGTTCGCTCTGGTACCCTGCGTACATTATGCGCATTCAAGAGAGCCTGTTGTTGCTGCTCGTATTGGGCGGTTCCACCTTCGCCCAAACCGTCAAACCAGTGGCTGACCGCCTTGCCGCCCAGAACGCCCTTTTCGAAGAGCAGTACGAGACGGATCTACGTAACTTTCCCGAGCGCGCCACCGCGTTCGGCGACTATCGCTACAACGACAAGCTCGCCGAATACTCACTCGACGCGATTGCGCAGCGTCATAAGACCGACGAGACGCTTCTTTCCCGACTTGAGGCCATTCCGAGTACCGGCTTCTCCGACCAGGACCAACTCTCTCACGACCTTATGGTTCGTGTGCTCCAGCAACGCATCGCCGACTTCGATCTTAAAGAATACGAGATGCCGATCAACCAGCAGAATGGCATCCACACGAGCCTCGCGGACCTGCCGCTTTCCGTCCCCTTCGACTCGGTCAAGCACTACGAGGACTACATTGCCCGTCTTCACCAGATTCCCCGCGTGCTCAGCCAGACTACCGAAGTCCTTCGCGCCGGCATGAAGGACAAGCTCATGCCCGTCCGATTCCTGCTTGAGAAACTGCCTGTCCAGTGTCAGGGCATCATCGACGATGACCCCTTTCTTCTCCCGACCAAAAAGTATCCGGCAGGCATTTCCCTCGAAGATCAGAAGCGCTTGACCCAGCAGATCACGGACGCCATCAACGCCGACGTCATCCCCGCTTACAAGACCTTCGCTCAGTTCCTCCGTTCGGAATACGCTCCCCAAGGCCGGACCACGCTTGCCGTCACTTCTTTGCCGGATGGCGAAAAGCGGTACCAGAACGACATCTACGCCCGAACCACGACCCGCATGACACCGGACGAGATCCACCAACTCGGTTTGCGCGAGATCGACCGCATTCAGGCAGAGATGGTTGCAATCGCCAAGAAGGAGGGTTTCGCTGACCTCGCTTCCTTCCGGGATTCCCTCAAAACTAATCGCAAATATATTCCGACCTCTGCAGAACAGATTCTCGACGACTTTCGCCGCTACATCGCTCAGATGGAACCTAAACTCCCGGAGCTCTTCACGCTCCTTCCCAAGTCGCCGGTTACTGTCGAAGCCATACCTGCCTTCCAATCTGCGGCTGCAACTCACTACGTCACCGGAACTCCGGACGGCAAGCGGCCCGGCCGTGTTGTGGTGGCGACTTCCAAGTTCGCCGATCGCTCACTGATTAACGATGAGGCGATCGCCTACCACGAAGGCATCCCCGGACATCACATGCAGCTATCGGTGCAACAGCAGCTTACCGGCTTGCCGAAGTTTCGTTTGCATAGTCTCGGCTTCAACGCGTATGTCGAAGGGTGGGCTCTGTACGCCGAGCAACTCGGTAAAGAGGTCGGCTTCTACCAGGACCCGGCTTCGGATTATGGCCGCCTCTCCTCTGAGCTGTTCCGCGCAGTGCGTCTCGTCGTCGACACCGGAATCCACTCGAAAGGATGGACACGCGATCAAGTCGTGGAATTCTTCCGTAAGTCCGGCGCTATCGACGAGCCCAGCATCCAGTCCGAAACCGATCGCTACATTGCTTGGCCCGCACAAGCCCTCAGTTACAAACTCGGCCAACTTAAGTTCCGTGAACTTCGTGAGCGCGCCCAGAAAGAATTAGGGCCCAAGTTCGACATTCGCAAGTTCCATGACGAGATGCTCGACGGCGGAACGCTTCCCCTTGATCTCCTCGACGCCCGCACCGACAAATGGATCGCGCAACAAAAATCAAAGTGACGGCGTGTTTACGGGAGTAGACCTTGATGAGCAGGCCAGAGCGAAGTTAAGTTGCCTTCGATTGCGTTTGAAACTTCGGGAATGAAATGATTCCTCGGGTGGCCTGATGAAGAAACGACTGGGCATTGGTATTGTTGGCAGCGGCTTCAATGCAAAGTTTCACCTGCAAGCATTCGTCGGAGTGCGCGATGCCGACGTTCTGGGAGTGTGGAGCCCGAACCGCAGGAATGCCGAGGAAGCCGCGGCACTGGCGCGCAAGCTGGAAGTGGGCGAGGCAGTAGCTTACCGTTCGATCTCCGAGATGGTAAGAAATCCGGATATTCAAGCACTGTGGGTGTGCGGACCGAATCACACCCGCGTCGAGAATTTCGAGGAGATCGCGCACGCGATGCAGCGCGGCGATGGGGCGCTGAAGGGCGTGGCTTGTGAAAAGCCATTGGCGCGAAATGTGGCCGAAGCACAGCGCGTCGCGAAGCTGGTGAAGGGTGCCGGCCTTGTGCACGGTTACCTGGAGAATCAGGTGTTCGCGCCGGCGGTTGCAACAGCTCGCGAAATCCTGTGGGATCGCGGGGCAACGCTAACCGGTCGGCCGTATCTGGCTCGCGCCACCGAAGAGCACAGCGGTCCCCATATGCCGTGGTTCTGGCGAGGGGAGTTACAGGGCGGAGGTGTGCTGAACGACATGATGTGTCATTCCGTGATGCTGGTTCGTCACCTGCTGACGCGCCCGGGCGCGCCATATTCGTCAGTGAAGCCAGTGCGCGTCAGCGGTCACATCGCAAGCTTGAAATGGGGCCGTGAACCTTATGCCGAGCGACTCTCACAGAGTATGGGAAGGGAAGTGAACTATCGGAAACGCCCGTCGGAAGATTTCGCCAGCGCCATGATCGAATTCCGGACCAGCGATGGCGCCACCGTTCTCGGCGAAGCGGCAACCTCGTGGAGTTTCGTCGGCGCAGGGTTGCGGCTTTCCGCGGAATTGCTCGGTCCCGAATACTCCATGTCATGGAACACGCTCGAAAGCGGCTTGAAACTTTTTTTCAGCCGGGAGGTGCGAGGAAAATCTGGAGAAGATCTGGTTGAGAAACAGAATGCGGAGATGGGGCAGATGCCGGTGGTGGCAGCTGAGGCCGCAGCCTACGGATACGAGGCTGAGGACCGTCACTTTGTCGGAGCGTTTCTTCGTGGTGAAACTCCGACTCTGACCTTCGACGACGGAGTCGAAGTTGTAAAGCTCCTGATGACGGCATATCAAAGCGCCGAAAAAGGGCGGACGTTGGATTTTCCTCCATCGAATATTGGCAAGTTTGTGCCTGCTGTCGCACGGGGAAAGTGGAAGCCATGGAAATGACCGGCGACAATTTTGTGCTTCACCCAAGTTTATCGCGGCTCGGGGCCCACAGCCGGTTCAGCGCTCCTTCGACGGTCGTGGAACAGTCTCAGTCTGCGCTGATTCCTTCGCTCAGACCGCCCGTCCGTTATATGCTGTTTATGGGTCGTTATGTGGGCGTTTGACTTTCTTAGAGTGATCAAGTCTCCGGAGCACCGCTTGGCTTGGACGGTTGCCATCGCGGCGGATACGCTTCAGATCATCGCATTGCCGTTGTTTGCCGGCGGCGGTCTGGCGCCGGCGGACTCGCTCCTCGACCTGGCTGTCGCGGCAATTCTGATCCGATGCCTTGGATGGCACTGGGCTTTCCTGCCTACACTTCTTGCGGAACTCATTCCCGGGCTGGATCTATTTCCGACGTGGACTGCCGCCGTGTTCTACGTAACCCACCAGCAGGTCCGGGACAGCGAACCGGAGATTCTCCCTCCCGGCCCCGCTCCTGCACGTCGAACTTAATCAGATCAACGCATCTGAGCGAAATGGCCCGAAAGTCCAACCGACCTGATTACGCGCTCAGCTTGGTCCGCGACAGTGGCAACTCGCGGACACGCTTTCCCGTGGCCGCAAAGATCGCGTTACACAGAGCGGGCGCGAACGGCGGAACGCCGGGCTCTCCAACACCCGCCGGCGGCGCGCTGCTTTCGACGATGTAGACATTGGTTTGGTACGGGGCTTCGTTCATCCGCGAAACCGGATAGGAATCGAAGTTGGACTGGTCGACGGCCCCGTTGGTCGCGGTGATTTCTCCGAAGCGAGCCAGGCTGGTGCCGAAGACAGCCGCGCCTTCGAACTGGGAGCGGGTGGCGGCCGGGTTGACGACGAGTCCGGCGTCCACCGCGGTGTCGACCCGCGGGATGCGTAGTTCGCCCTGACTGTTGACTTCAACCTGGACCACCGTGGCGACGTAGGTGAGGAAACTCCTGTGGACGGCGATGCCCATGCCCTGGCCCTTTTCAAGCCTTCGTTTTCCCCAGCCGGATTTTTCCGCGGCCAGTTCGATCACACGACGGTGGCGCGCGGTATCGATCGGGTAAGCCTCGAGCGATCCTCCGTAGTTGGGATAGTCGGATGCGGATTTCTTGACATCGACGATGCGTGGCGGTCCGATCAGGGCCAGGAGATATTCGAGCGAGTCGCGGCCGGCGGCATGTGCGCATTCGTCGGCGAAGGACTGCGCGGCGAAGGCATGGTAGATATTAGCGACGGAGCGGAGCCATCCAATGCGCACATGTGCGGCAGCGCCGCTGTTCTCCGCGCGGAGGTTGGGAATATTAAACGGCAGGTCCGTCCAGCCCTGCTGCAGTTCACCGGCACTGGCGGCGGTCGCGTTCACGTCAAAAGTGGAATCGATGCTGGGAAAGACAGACCGCTGCAGCCATGCGGTGGGAAGGCCGTCGGCGCCCAGAGCCGCTTTCATGTACATGGCAGAAACGGTGTGGTAGTAGTCGAAGCGGATGTCGTCTTCCCGGCTCCAGACGACTTTCACAGGGTGGCCCACCTTTTGTGATAGAATGGCAGCTTCGGCGGCGTAGTCAGGTTTCGATTTGCGGCCGAAGCCTCCGCCAAGCAACGGGACGTGGCAAGTGACCGCCTCTTTGGGAATGCCGAGTTTCTGCGAGATGACCTCCTGCACGGCCTGTGGGTTCTGGGTGGATGCCCAGACTGTAACCTTGCCATCGCGATAGTCGGCGAGGGCGACGGGCGGCTCCATAGAAGCGTGCGCCAGGTGCGGAACGTAATATTCGGCCTCGATCGTCTTCCCGCTCTGGGTAAAGGCGGCGTATACATCCCCCTGATTGCGCGCGGCCTTGCCAGGTTTTCGGGCAGCCGCCTGCAATTCCTTCTTGTACTGGTCGGAGTTGTAGACTGCGTTGGCGCCGTTATCCCAGACTGGGTTGAGCTTCTGGCGTCCTTTCATTGCAGACCAGGTGTTGTCAGCGATGACGGCGATTCCGCCCAGCGGCTGGAAGTGGTGGGGCGGCGTGAACGTCTCGATCGTGATTGTCTGCTGTACGCCCTTCACTTGAAGCGGAGCTTTCTGGTCAAAGGATTTCAGTTTGCCACCGAGCACCGGAGGATGCTCGATCGAGGCGTAGAGCATGCCATCAATGCGAGCGTCCATGCCGAACTTCGCTTTGCCGGTGCAGAGGTCTTCGAGATCGTAGCTGGTCTGGCCCTTGCCGACGTAGCGCCAGGCAGACGGCAGCTTGAACTTGAGTTCTTCTTTTTTGGGGACGGGGAGCTTGGCGGCAGCCGTGGCTAGCGCCCCGTAGCCTGCCTTCTTGCCGGAGGCTTTGTGAATGACGAGGTTCGGCTCCGTCGTGCACTCGGCTTCGGGGACGCCCCACTGCTGCGCTGCGGCTCGAATCAGCATGAGGCGAGCGGTGGCGCCGGCTTCACGCATCGGTTGATAGAATTCGCGGATGGAATGAGAGCCGTCGGTATCCTGCGAGCCGTAGCGTGGATCTCCGATCGCTTGCTGTACTTTCACGCGATTCCAGTCGGCATCGAGTTCGTCGGCAAGCACTAGTGGAAGGGAAGTGCGGCTTGTCGTACCCATCTCGGAGCGATGCGCAATTATGTAAACGGTTCCGTCAGTGTCGATTCCTACGTACACGCTCGGATGAAGAACTGACTGGTCGGCACTCGATCCGGAGGGAGCATCGCCGGCCCAGAGAGTTTCCGGGACGAAGCGCACGCAGAGAATCAACGCTCCACTGGACAGGACGCCTTCGAGGAAGCTGCGGCGGCTGACATTGGTCAGTGCGTTCATGCGCGTTCTCCGGCGGCAGCTTTGATCGCCGCACGAATCCGTTGATAGGTACCACAGCGGCAGATGTTGCCGGACATGGCATCGTCGATGTCCTGATCGCTGGGCTTCGGCGTTTCGCTGAGTAAAGCGATCGCTTGCATGATCTGTCCTGACTGGCAGTAGCCGCACTGCGGGACGTTGACTTCCATCCAGGACTTCTGCACCGGGTGCAAGCCGTTAACGGCAAGGTCTTCGATGGTGCGAATCTCGCTGTCGGCAGCTCTTTGCATGGTGGTGATGCAGGAGCGGATGGCCTTGCCGTTCTTATGCACGGTGCAGGCGCCGCACAGCGCCATGCCGCAGCCGAATTTGGTACCGGTCAAAGCGAGGAAGTCGCGCAGATACCAAAGCAGTGGCATATCTGGCTCGCCATCGAAGGAGCGTTGGACACCGTTGACCTTGAGCTGAATCATCGTTGACTCTCCGAACGAATGTGAATCTTTGGATGATGGATTGTTAACGCGGGGTGCAAAGAACGTAAGAGAGAAGGGCAACGCACTGGTTGTGAAAATACTGCCGTGGAATCGTCCTATGGGTTTATAGTGTGGGCCTCTCGAAAGCTAGAACGTAAAGTACGATTAATGAAAATCGAGGTGAGTCGGCGATGAACGGCAAGCCCACGCTGCCTGCGGAGCTGTTGGCGGAGTTCCTGGGAACTTTTATTCTCATTCTCTTTGGCACTGGCGTCGTGGCCATGGTGGCGCTGTTTCCATCCAAGAATCCAGGCGAAGCCATTCACGGAGGCTACACGAATATCACAATTGGCTGGGGCCTCGGAGTGACGATGGGCATCTACGTTGCCGGAAGGATCTCTGGCGCGCATCTGAATCCCGCGGTGACGTTGGCGCTCGCGGTATTTCGCGGATTTCCATGGCGCAAGGTAGTGCCCTACTCCGTGGCCCAGACGGCTGGAGCTTTTGTAGCTGCAGCACTCGTCTATCGCAACTATCTTCCCGCTTTCCACCAGTTCGATCCGAGCCTTGAGCGGACTGCGGGCGTCTTCACCACGTTTCCGGCCTTTCCAGATTTACCGCAGGCGGGTTTCATGGATCAGGTGATCGGCACTGCTTTGTTGCTATTGCTCATTTTGGCAATTACTGACGAACGGAACATGCCCCCGGGTGCCAACCTTTCTGCCCTGATGATCGGGTTGGTGGTTGTCGCTATCGGCATGAGCTTCGGAGCCATGCACGGTTACGCGATCAATCCGGCGCGCGATTTAGGGCCGAGGCTGTTTACTGTTGTGGCCGGCTTCCGCAACAATGGAATAACAAGCGGGAGCCGTGTTTGGTGGATTCCAATCGTGGCGCCCCTGCTGGGTGGTCTGCTCGGAGCGGCAATCTACGATTTCGGAATCCGCCGGTTTTTGCCTCGATCCGGCTAGCTTCCGAAGCCGGCTTTCGTAGAACGGAGGTCACTTGCCATACGTGCTGGCTCTCGACCAGGGTACAACCAGTTCGCGGGCAATCGTGTTCGACCACGACGGTGCTATCCGGTCGATGGCGCAGCGCGAGTTCGAGCAGATCTTCCCGCAGGCAGGTTGGGTGGAACACAACCCGGAAGAAATTTGGGCTTCACAGATCAGCGTGGCTGTGGAGGCCCTCAGCCGCGTTGAACTCCGGCCTCGCGACATTGTGGCGATCGGTATCACTAACCAGCGGGAGACCACGATCGTTTGGGACCGCGAAACCGGAAAGCCTATTCACAATGCCATCGTCTGGCAGGACCGTCGCACCGCCGCGTTCTGCGACGAATTGAAGGCCGGCGGCCACGAGGCCTTGATCCAGGAGCGCACCGGTCTTCTCATCGACTCTTATTTCTCAGGCAGCAAGATTCGCTGGATTCTCGACCATGTGGCAGACGCGCGTCGCCTCGCCGCCGCCGGGCGACTCGCATTCGGGACGGTCGATAGCTGGCTGATTTGGAAGCTCACCAGCGGCCGCTTGCACGTGACCGATGTCAGCAATGCTTCGCGGACGATGCTCTTCAACATTCATACCTGCCAATGGGACGACGACATTCTGAAACTCCTGGATATTCCTTCCTCAGTGTTACCCACGGTGCGTGCTTCCAGCGAAGTTTACGGCGAGGTGACGACAAGCTTGGGCCTGGGCTCGATCCCCATCGCCGGAATCGCAGGTGATCAACAGGCTTCACTCTTTGGACAGAGATGTATTTCTCCCGGCTTGACCAAGAATACTTACGGAACGGGATGCTTTCTATTACAGAATACCGGCTGCCATGCGGCTCCGTCGTCGCATCGCCTGATCACAACCGTGGCGTGGAAGATTGGCGGCGTTGTTGAGTATGCGCTCGAGGGCAGCGTATTTATCGGCGGCGCAGTCGTGCAATGGCTGCGCGATGGCCTGCGCCTGATTCACACCTCCAACGAGGTGGAAGCATTAGCCAATTCGGTTCCCGACAATGGGGGTGTATACATGGTGCCCGCCTTCGTAGGACTGGGCGCTCCGCACTGGGACCAGTACGCACGTGGTTCCATCTTTGGCCTCACGCGCGCAACCACAGCTGGGCACCTGGCTCGTGCGGCATTAGAAAGCATCGCTTTTCAAGTTGCAGATCTGCTGGATGCGATGCAACCGGATGCGGGCACTCTGCTGCCAGAACTGCGCGCGGATGGTGGTGCGTCGGCCAACGAAACATTGCTGCAGTTCCAAGCGGATATTCTCGGAATCCCCGTGGTTCGACCAACCGTCATGGAGACGACCGCTCTGGGTGTGGCTTACATGGCAGGCATCGCTGTCGCATTCTGGCGCGATGCGGGTGAGATCGCCGGCATCCCGCTCAAGGAAAAAGGCTTTGAGCCGCGCATGCCTCGTGCGCAGTCGGAAACCCTCCGGGGACGATGGAACCAGGCGCTGTGGCGCGCCAAAGGGTGGGAGGCGAAACCGTGATCATGCACGCGGAGATGACGAGCCGCGCGGTGCTATCGCCGCAGTAAACCCGACTTCGGAAAAATCTGTCATCCATTCTTGCGCGCAAGTATTGGACTTGTTTGGGCGCTGGGAAGCCGATCCCGCAAGGCAAATAATCCCAACCGCTGAGAGAACTGCCTTGTATAATACCGCTGCTTTCCAGGGGGAACGAGAATGAATCGGCGGACATTTCTTTCGGGCTCCGCCCAGTTGCTAGCCGTTGCCCATGTTGCGCCGAGGATGTTCGCTGCTGACCCTATGCCTGAAAATAATCAGCACCGTGCGCTGTCGTTTTCCAACGACTGGATCGATGCCACGCTCGTAACCGACATTCATGAGTTGCCCATTCCAGAAGCCATCGTCGTGAACCTGTCGACCAAGGCCCTGCATTACCGGGCGGCCGAAGATCGCCGGAAGATCGCACCATGGAAATCCACCATCCTCCGGGACTGCACTCTGGAGGATGGCGACGGCGCCGCTTTGCTTCACGTGCGCCAGCGGACGAATCTTGGCGGCGTCGCTTTGGCCTGGGAATGGTACGGCCAGCGGAATCCGCAGTTCCCGCGCACCACGCCGCTCTATATCTCTTCCCAAGATGACCTTGGAGTGGCACACCTGAATCCAGGTTCCTTCGGTTCGGAGATGACGTTCACTTCGCTTTCGCCGCTGCCGTACCGGTTGAAGCTGAATCTCTGGTACGCGCCCGAGGAGACGGATTGTGGAATTCACACCGGGCACCAGTTTCTGGAAGTGCACACCCAGATTCTCGGAACCGGGCATATGCAGAAGTTTCGGGAGAAGACGGCTGACACACTTTTCGAGGACGTTCTCATGCCCCCGGGATTTACGCACGACCCGTTTTTCGTTGTGGGGAAAGACCGGACCTTCAGTTATCCATGGCATCGCTACTATGCCGATACCGATTGCATCTGGATGGCGGTCGAACTGCACCCGCTGTAATCGGGAAGAAAATTGCGAGGTCTCCGCGAAGTAAACATCTGAACCGTGAAGACCGGCTACTCCTGAAAATATACTTGGTAAGAGTTCGTTTGTCGAAGTTACAATAGCTCCTTGACTACTGTACTAAATCGATTTAAACAGGCGGTTTGGCAAGGTTCTGCCTGTGATTTGAGGGAACGAGAAAGTCGGACCCCAAATCCGGAGCAGGGCGTCTGTCGGGAGGGTTCGAGAATGCGCAATCCTCAGCGGTCTCTGGCATTAGTCCTCGCAGGTTCAATACTTACAACAGTACTCGCGTGGGCAAGCATCAACGGCAGCATTTCAGGCGTGGTGACCGATCCGAGCGGTGCCGTCGTTTCCGGCGCCACCGTGGTAGCCATCGATACCCAGACTGGAGTCAGGACCACGGTTACCACCGATGCGAAGGGTTTTTATAGTCTCCCCGCCCTTGCGATCGGCACCTATGACTTGCAAGTAAGTGAGATTGGTTTCAAGAGCTACGACAAGACTGGGCTCGTGATCAATGCGAACTCGGCCCTGCGGGTCGACGCCACTCTTTCGGTCGGCACCATCAACGAGAAGGTCGAGGTGAGTACGGACGCCGCCCACGTAGAAACGGAAAGCACCCAGATGGGGCAAGTCATCACCGGGAAGACCATGACCGCGGTTCCCCTTAACGGCAGAGCCTACACCGACTTGCTGGCGCTTCAACCGGGCGTTTCCCCTTACAATGCGATCGACACCGGCATGGCCGGCGTCAACGATCGCCCTGTGGATGGCGGACTGAACTCGGGCAATCAGTCGGTGAATGGACAGCGCGAGGCGGCCAACGGTTTCATGGTGAACGGGTCGAACGTCGAGGAAGGCAAGACCAACGGAACCGCAATTATTCCCAACCTGGATTCCATCGCCGAGTTTCGCATTATCACCAATAACTTCGACGCTGAATATGGAAACTACAGCGGCGGGCAGATCAACGTGGTGACGAAATCCGGAACCAACCAGTTTCATGGAAGCGGCTTTGAATTCCTTCGCAATACCGTGTTCGATGCCAAGAACTATTACTCCCTGCCGACGGATAAAACACCAGTGTTTCGGCAAAACCAGTTCGGAGGAACATTCGGAGGGCCGATCAGGAAAGACAAGACCTTCTTCTTTGTCGACTACCAAGGCACTCGACGAACCCAGGCTCCGACGGTGAACACTCAGATGCCGTCGGTGGCGAACTTTGGTGGAAATTTCCAGGACTCAGCCAGTTCTCTAACCGGTGTCCTCAATGGGCCAGCTTTTGCCAGCCTGCTCTCCAGCCGGCTGGGTTATACAGTCACCGACCAGGAGCCGTATTACACGCCGGGTTGCACCAGTGCGAATTGCGTATTTCCAGGCGCGGTCATCCCCCGGAACGCCTGGTCACCCGTTGCGGTGAACGTGCTTAAACTCGGACTTATACCTCAACCCAACGCACCGAACAACTTCTTCGAGTCCTCCCAGTACGCACAAACTCTTAACAACAATAAGGGTGGCATCCGGGTCGACCAGAACACGCGATTCGGTACGCTGTTTGCGTACTACTTTTTGGACAACTACACTTTAAACGACCCAGCTCCCAACTCTGGGGTCGGCAACGCGGTTCCGGCTTCTACCTTCGCGTACAACGCAACCACCACCGGACGCGCCCAACTGATCAACCTGGGTGACACCAAGAACATCGGAGCTTATGCAGTCAACGAATTCCGCTTCAGTTACGTGCGCAACGTTCTCAACCTTGCCACCCCCCAAGGCGGACTCGGATCAAATTACAGTCTGGCGAATCTGGGTTTCGTCACACCGTGGAATGCAGCCACCGGAGGGATCGGCCCGATCCAGCCATCGTTGGAAGGCGTGCCCCCTTTCGTTTTCAATAATTTCCTCGTGGGAGTTCCTGAAGTCACCACTCGCCAATACAACAATTCATTTCAATGGCTGGACAATTTTTCCAAGGTGATCGGAAGACACTCGCTGAAGTTTGGCGGGCAATTCCATTATGACCAGATTAACGAACGAAATTTTGCGGCAGAAAACGGCCAATACCAATTTACGGGCAATGAAACCGGTATCGACTTTGCCGACTTTCTCATCGGCGCTCCCGATAGCTTAACCCAGGCCAGCCAGCAAATCCTGGACTCCCGCTCCAAGTACTACGGATTATTTGCGCAGGACAGCTGGCGCGCCACCGCCAATCTGGTCTTCAACTATGGCCTGCGCTGGGAAGCCAGTATGCCCTGGTACGACACACAGAACAAAATCGAGACGATTATTCCAGGCAAGCAGTCTGTAAAGTTCCCGGGCGCACCTACAGGGTATGTGGTTGCCGGCGATCCCGGCGTCCCTCGAACCCTCGCGCCCACGCAGTGGCACAATTTCTCCCCTCGTCTCGGCATGGCTTATTCGCCGGACGCAAAAACCAGTATTCGAGCGGGCTTTGGTCTGTATTACACCTCGGTGGAGGATCTCTCGCAATTCCTCGAAGTCGGCGATCCACCTTACGGACTCTACTACGGCAGCGCCGCCCCGCCGCTGCTCGAGTCCCCTTACCTAACCCGTGCCAGCGGCCAAAGCGTAGGACAGCGGTTTCCGTTCCCATATCCGCCGACGAACGTTTCGCCGTCGAACCCCGATACCACTTTCCCCTGGGCGCAAGTCGAGCCTCTCTCCTACGACTTCTCGTTCGACTCCAAGAACAAGCTCCCGTATTCCGAGGACTATGAGTTGTCCGTCCAGCGCCAGTTCTGGTCGAACACCGTGCTTACCGCCAGCTATGTGGGAAACGAGGGGCACCGGTTAGTTACATCCATCGAGGCTAACCCGGCCAACCCGGCAGCGTGTTTGTTCTTGAATAATCCGGCCAATCTCGCGCCGAACAGCGCCGGTCCCTGCGGTCCGTTCAGCGAGACGCCGCCGTTCCAGGTGACTGTCGGGCCCAACGGACAGAGTATCGGAACCAGCACCCCCTGGGTCACCGCCTCGGGACAGACTATTACCGCCGTTCGACCACTTGGTCCGCTCTTTGACACCAATCCCTTCGTCTCCACGATCGCCAACTCCCACTACAACTCGTTACAAGTCAGCCTTAGTCACAACACCAGTTCGCTAAGCTTTCTCGCTGGTTACACGTACAGCAAGTGCATGGACAACGCATCCGGCCTCCAGGATTCCACTAATCCGTTCAACCCAGCCCTAAGTATTTCCCTCTGCAATTTCGATGTGATGCACAACTTTGTTTTCAGCTACAACTGGCTGATGCCCTTTGACAAGTACGTCACGGCGGGCTGGGCTAAGAGAGTTGTTGGCGGATGGAGTTTGTCGGGGGTTACGAACTTCGCTACCGGGTTGCCGATCACTATGACCGAAAATGACGACAACTCGCTGATCGGCGCTAACGCTATTCCAGTTGATGTTCCGAATTTTACCGCCGGACCGGTCCTGGCCACTACGAATCCGCGCAAGGGCGGCACCTATTTCAACACGTCTCTCTTCACTAACGAGCAGCTTGGGCAATTCGGCAACTCTTCGCGGCGCTTCTTTCATGGCCCGGGCCTCAACAACTGGAATATGGCCCTGCTGAAGACCACTGCAATTACGGAATCCAAGGAACTTCAGTTGCGCTTCGAAGCATTCAATTTGTTCAACCATGCCCAATTCCAAAATCCTACGGGCGAGATCAACTCCTCTACGTTTGGAGTGGTGACCAGCGCGCGCGATCCGCGCATTTTGCAGTTGGGAGCTAAATTTCTCTTCTAGCCGCTGGCAGAGCCGTTTCGTGCCCTGAGCAGAGGGCTGTACGGTCCCCTTGGGCTCTCGACTGACAGAGAACTTGCGTGTTGTAGCGAGCATACTTTGGAGAGGCGAAAACCAGCGTCGCAGCATAGTCACAATCTCATTATTTATGCATTACTCGTTGTCGCGTCCATATTGACTTCCACTGCGTACGGTCAAACCGTTCGGGTGGATACAGATCACGCCACCTTCATTCCCAACCAGTCGCTCGGCGCGGGCATTGACCGAATGCCCGCTGCCGCCGTGGAGAAGTATTTCAGTCAGCCGGCGTTGCCGGCTGTACTCGCGGCCGGATGGCAACCCGTAACCTATCGCCAGAACACAGAACTTGCGGTGGAGGCGTGGCACTGGAATCCGCAAGGCACCTGGAGCGATTCCAGCGGCAAGGGCTATTTCACCGGCAGCGCGACTCCCACCGAAACCATCAAGCATTCCTACGGTTACTCGCTGCCTCACCGCGGTTTCACGCGCAATGATGGTACGGACAACCCGCGGTTTCTCGCGTCTGACCGATGGGGACCTGAATACGTATTGGAAAAGCAATCCTTATCTGAGCAAGGCATTTACTGGAGAGGATGATTCGCTGCACCCACAGTGGGTAGTGATCGATCTGGCGACTCCACAGCCAATCAACGCCCTGAGGATTGCCTGGAGTGATCCCTACGCAAAGCAGTATCTGGTGCAGTATTGGACCGGAGATGAAGCGATCAAATTTCCCACGAAAGGTTCCTGGGTCCGGGATCAGGAGAACGCACACAAGGTGCACATCGACTTTGACGGCGGATCCACAGGTAGCAAGGGGTTCTTTAGCGGACCGGTGACCGTGACCACATTTGGCAGCGCGCAATACCAATGGCACCCGACGAAAGAGGGCGGATTCCCTGATCCGGATGGGCCGGCAGCGATGGGGTCAGTAATCGCTAGCCGCGACACGGTCTACGAACTTCCGAAAGCCTCTATGACGATAATCCGGGGGAACATTTCGAATCCGCTGGCGAAAACTCACTGAAGTTGTCTCGGGTCATTGAATAGTTTCTGGACTCCCACCCTTCACTGCCAACCCCCAGGCGACGGCGCCGAGCGCGATCGTGACCAACACTGACCCCAGAATGGCCAAGGCGGAGGCGACGAAAGCTCCATGACTAAGCGTTTGGAGGAGTACGCCCAATGGAAAAACAAACGCCCCGGAAAATAATGACACCGCGATCCAGAATCTCATGCGAACGCTGAAAGCTGCTTGGTCGAAGATCGCTCCCATTAACATCAGCAGCATGCCCAAGCCGATCCAGTGAGAGTGCACATCCACTTGCCGTACGTAGTCGTACTTGGCCGAAGCGTATGCTTCAATCGAACTGTCTGCGTCGGGCAAGTGGCCTTCCGCGGCATACACAAACGCAGCCGTTAGCGAACCGCCCATTCGGTCCAGAGTCTGGTGCTCCACGAAGAGGGCGTAGTACAAACCGTAGAGCATGCCGAGGGTGGCGAGAGTCAATCCGCCGAAGATCAGAACCTTCTGTGCGGTATTCATTTCTGGCCACCAGTAGCGGCATCTAGGCTCCCGCTGTAACGTAAGACACCCCCCAGCATGGCGACGAGTGCGACGATCACCATCAAGCCGCCTGTATCCGCGATTCCTCCCGCGAGCAGTCCCATCCTTAACTCAAGCGGCACAAAGATGGGCAAGATCACCGAACCGGCCAGCAGCACGACTACCCAGCGCCGCTTCCAGATTTCGCCGAGCTGGACATAAGGTTGAATAAAGGAAAGCAAAATCGCCAGTAATCCGAATTCGATGATGTGCGAGTGCGCGGCAATCTTCACCGCTTTCTCGCCCGCCAGCGAACCGTAATCAGCGACCGCCCTCGCCTCGCCGCTTTGCCGGCTGCTTGCATTTTCCAACATGGATTTCAGAATGCGCGTTTCGCGCGCTTCGTGCTCGTACAGATCGATGGCCGCGTACCAGGCGCCATAAAGAAATCCAAGCAACACCAACAGGGTTCCACCACTCAACAGAATTCGGCTCTCCCAACTGCGATCCCGCGGCAACGCTGGTTCGATGACGGTGTTCCCGGAGCGGAAATGTTTCCAAAACGCCCATGCCTCGACGACCAGGACCGCAATCAGGATGGCTCCCGCCGAATCGGCAAGAACACTTGCCCACCCAATCACGGAAGAAGGACTGTAGGCTAGCCCCACGTAATGAATCAGGAAAATCCCGATCGGCAGCAGCAATCCGCCCGCAACAAACCACCACGCCAGCAGCCTCTTTTTTGTTTGGGGGAGGGCTAGGTAAGGCTGCAAGAGTGACAACACAAGAGCGAGGTACCCGGCGCCGATCATATGAACGTGCGCATCGACCTTGGTGCCGTGATCCTCGAGTAATCCGCCAATGTGCAGGAAACTGTCTTTGACCGCCAGCGAATTACCCATTATCGCCGCCCGGGAAGCGGCCAGAAGAGCCTCGCCGGTCTGTCCGCTATTTTGGTGCAGCACAAAGACGGCGAAGATGTCTCCGAAGAGCATCCCGCCTGCGATCAGAGCGATGCCGCCAAAAATGAGCACTCGCCGCGCACTCATGGCCGCGGAGTTAGTCGGCGCGAGATTGGCCGGTTGTGCCGTTGTCACCAAGTTCTTGAGGGCTAGTCTGCGGCCGTGCCCTCGGTCGTTCGGCGGAACGCCGGGATCACGTGCTTGGCAAACAGATGCTGTGTCTTGATGCTTTTCCAGTGCTCCAGGCCGCCGAAGTTCGAGACGATCGCAAGCTCGCCGATTCCGCCCTTCTCAATCAGGCTTTCGACCTGCCGGATCACTTTCTCCGGCGTACCAATGAAGCCGATTTCTTGTTCCACAATTTGCTCATAAGTGAGTTTGGTCAGCGACTCCAGCGCGCCGCTGGCATAAAAACCGTACCCCTTCGCCATCAGCTCTGCTTTCTTCTTTTCATCCTGAAGAGACTCGACCGGCGAGGCATTGAATGCCAGAAAATTACTCAGAGCTTGCTCGACTTCGCGACGAATCGTCTTCTCGTCTTCGTCGATGTAAACCGGACGAATGTAGACGATGTCCGGCTCATGCCCATGTTCGGCGCAGGCTTTCTTGTAAAGGTTCAGCGGTGGTTCCAGCACTTTCCACGGCAGCAACGGAGGCACGAAAATTCCCCATCCCTTCTCTCCGGCCATCTGATAAGTGATGTCGCTGGTGCCGCCAGTATAAAACTTGGGGTGCGGCTTCTGCAGCGGCCGCGGTACCACGCTCACGTCCTTCACCTTGTAATAATGGCCGTCGTAGGAGAACTTCTCCTGGCTAAAGGCCAGTTCGAGAATGTCGATCGCTTCGTTGTAGCGTGGGCGGCTTTCTTCCAGCGGCATAGCCGAAGGTCCGAACAGCCAGGCATGCCCCCGCCCCAGCCCACACTCCAACCGGCCGTTGGTCAGGATGTCCGTTTCCGCGATCATCCCCGCGAGTCGCATGGGATTCTCCAGAGGCAGCGTGTGCAGCGCGGTGCGGAACCGTATCCGCTTGGTGCGTTGGGCCGCGGCCGCGAACATCGCTAAGGGGTTCGCCGAGATCGAAAACTTCTGAAAGAAATGATGGTCAATGACCGAGTAGACATCAAAGCCCGAGTCATCCGCATGTTCGATCTGGCGCATGATTTCCCAGGTCATGTCGTGATGCGGCTTTCCTGGCGGCGTTTGGATCTCGCAGTAAATTCCGAATCGCATGCTTTCCCTTCTAAGTGCCGTTGGCAAACGTCACCTTCTTTTTCCAGCGAGGAATATGGAATCCGCTTCGCCGGGGGTCCGCAGCGCTCCAGCTGATTATTCCGCGCTATCTACCAAGTAATTCGTGCCGCCAACTGAAGTTGGCGCGGGTTGAATACTGCACTCGGCGTTCCATAGGAGGGGTTCGGTGAACCTTCCCGGTAGAACTGCGTCGCTCCCGCGCAACCTGGGGCACCTGGGTCGGCGGGACAGAAGTCTGCCGCACCGTAGCTTGTATTGGAATAGCGGACATTCACCGTGTTCATCAGGTTGTAGGCCTCCGCCATGAGCTGGAGTTTCATGCTCTCACGAATCGGAATGTCGCGCTCCAGCCGGATATCAACCGTCTGCAGCGAATCGCCCTTAAACGTGTTGCGTGGCTCCCCGCCAACTCGATCGTTGTTGCCAAACACATCACCATTCGCGTCAAAGCCTGCATACTTTGTGAAGTACTGAGGAGACTGCAGCGTAACGATAGTGCTGAAGCTGAAGTTGCGTAGAATCACATTCCAGGTCTCGGGGCTGGTGAAAATGGCATTCGCCACGAAGCGATGCCGAGCATCGTCCGCCGAACTTGCCCTCTCTGCGTCGAAGTTAGCGCTGTCTTGAGGAATCAGGACGAAGCTGGGGTTTGGCCCATCATCAATCGAGTGCGAATAGGTGTAGCTGATCTGATAGGAGAAGTTGTGGGTCAGACGCTTGTTCAGGCTCACCAGCAACCCGCTGTACACGGAATCCCACCTCGACGTGGCCTCGAAAAACACGCTGTACTGCGGGTCGCGGAATCCCGGAACTCCGTTGATGTGAGGAACATTTGGGATAACCATTTGCGACGGGTACGGTGCGCAATTTGGAGGTGTGATGGGGCCTCCCGGATTGAGCGGGGATGCGAAGTCGAAATAGAGATTCTTGCAGCTGGCATTTCCGTTTGAGTCATGGACCAGCACAGAGCCGCTCGGATCAGGCTGGTTCACGTTGTAAAAGCTTCCCAGATGCACACCCCGCAGATAAATTCCCGAAATACTCAAGACTGTGTCCCGCAAGGGCTGGAACTCGAGGGACGCACTGGTCTGAATCCCGTAAGGACTCTTGCTGTTTTGGTCGAATCGCACGATGGTCGCATCTTGCAGGAAACCGCAACCGGCAAGAGTGGGGCAAGGGAGAAAAGAAGGCGACGGGGTTCCGTCTGGATAAGTTGCCTGGGTGAGCATGGCATTGAGTGCGAGATAGTTGATGAACGGAGAGCTGGCGAAACTGAAAAGACCAGTGTTGGCGTTCAAGCTGTTTTCAAATGGACGATTGGGATACTTCGCAAGTCCGCCGCAGGAAGGCTGCTGGCACATAAGCAAGGGCGATGGGAAGATCCCATGGAACAGCCCGAAGCCGGCTCGGAAGACGACATTGCGGGAGGTTCCTAAACTGTACGCCATGCCGACTCGCGGGTCGAAATTATTCCACTGAGTATTGAGGACACCCGACGGCCAAGTTTCGAACTCCCAGCGCAGACCGCCATTCAAAGTCAGTCTCGGGGTGGCGCGCCATTTGTCCTCAACATACAAGCCATTGTAAGTGTGGTCCAGAGTTGCAGAGGCCTGTTGCCGGATGTTTTGCGGAATCGCGCCGCCCTGGTAGACGGCGGTTCCACCGGGAAGGGAGGGTTCAGTGAACTCCGGGTTGGTGGTGGTACTGAAGCGCTCAAAGAAGAGAACGAAGGGATCGGGACAACTTACCCCGGCAGGGCAGCCCGCCGCGCCATCGGTGCCCAGAAAAGCCGGGAGGTTCGAAAAATCAGCTTCGAAAGGATAAAACAAAGGGAACGATTCATAGGTGCGCACCCAGTCGAAGTTGCCTCCGAAGCTGACCGTGTGCTTGTCGATGGTATGCGTGACGTTGTCAACGAGTTCGTAGCGCTGCTCACGATAGATGTCCGGGTTTCCTCGATTCACCCCTACCGCAAAAGTATTCGCGACTTCCAGGTGAGGTTGAGTGGACACCACCGGGAAATCAAACGTACGGTGTGCGTACTGCATTCGCAGTTCATTCACCCACGACGGGGAAATTGTAGTTACCAGTCCGCCCGCGACCGACTGGTCGGTAATGTAGTTGTTCTTAAACGCCGAGGGAAGATCGAAGCCATTATTTAGTGGGGATTGATTGGTCAATCGATCGTCATTGATGAAATAGCGCGCGTACAAATAATTCTTTGTATTCAGGTTTTCATCTAGCCGCACAAAGCCGTTGTCGGTATTCCCATCTCGCAGCACAAACAGATTCTCAGCGGGCAAGCCGAATACGGTTGTCTTCACCTGGTTGATTGCAGCGATGTTACCGAGCACGACGGAGTTGTACGTCGGCGATTCTGCTCGCCTCTGGCCTTCGTAGTTGGCAAAGATGAACGTCTTGTCCTTCTGGATGGGTCCACCGAGGGAGCCGCCAAACTGATTTTGGCGCAGCACATTGAAGTTCGGAGCAGAGAGAATACTCCTCGCATCCATCACGCTATTCCGGAAATATTCGTAAACCGAACCATGCCAGTCGTTGGTTCCGCTCTTGGTGATGATGTTCACGATGCCGGCTGTTGCACGGCCGTAGTCCGCGGTGTAGTCGGTGTTGATCACGCGGAATTCCTGAACTGACTCCTGCGGCGGCGTACCGCGCTGGATGCCCGATGCCGTCGAGATGTCATCAGCGCCATCCACCGCAATGAAGTTGAAGTGAATATTCTGGCCGGCAAAGGAAAGCTTGGTGACTGGCTCAACGATGACGTCCGTGCTGCCCGAGGTCGTGTCTCCGATGGTGACACCGGGGGCCAGGAGGGCGAAATCGATGAATTCGCGGCCGTTGACCGGAAGGTTCTCGATCTTTTGTTCGTCAATCACCGAACTGACCATGGTTCGCGTCGGTTCGACCACTTCGCCTACATCCTGAACCGTCACTACCTCCGCGATCTGACCGACTATGAGAGTGAAGTCCACGTTGGCCTCGGCGCCAACGTCCAAATGAATCTTTTTCGCCGACTTCTGAAAACCCTGTTTGTCGGCGGTAACCGTGTAATCCCCTGCAGGCAACGACGCGATCTGGTAGTCGCCGGTGGACGTGGCCGTCGTCGATCGGGAGAAACCCGTGGCTGCGTTAACCGCGGACACCCCTGCCTGAGAAATGGCAGCCCCGGTGGAGTCGTAAACCCGGCCCTGAATGGTTACGTTGACGGTTTGCGCGGCTGCGGGAACGGACAACGCAGACCACGCCAGCAAGCACACCAGACCGCAAAGAACGGCTGACTTTCGTAATTTCGGCTCCATCGCAGCCTCCTCGTTCTGTCGCAAGCATTTCCTATATTCTCTGAACCCCAACTTTCTAAGTGCCCGTTCGTACCTCCCTTAACTCGGCATACCGACTCACGATACCGCGGAGTCTGAACTCTGAATCATCCAGGTGTTTGGACAGAAGAGCAGCGCATTTTTTCAGCTTTCCTGCAGCGAGCAATTCATAAATCTCGCGATGAACTGGGATCAATCCGCCAGGATCGTCATGCACGCGGTCCACCAGCACCATCCCCATACGCAGTTCGCCTACCAGTTTCTGGTAAAAGGTCTCCAACCGATTGTTCCGATGAAAATGGATCAAACTACTGTGAAATTGCAAGTCGACGTTAACGGCGAGGACCCAATCGCGTGCGTGTACGGCAGACTCATACTCGTCCACCAGCGCACGCATCTTCTCCAGGATCTCACCCGTTGGTTCATCTGCAGCGTAGACAGCAGGGATCTCCAACATGCGGCGCAGGTGGTAGATTTCTCGCACGTCGGCGATCGACAAGTGTGAGACCGACACACCACGATGGATATCGCGCTTGAGAAGGCCCTCAAGCGCCAGAATTCGTACCGCCTCGCGCAAGGTGTTGCGAGAGACGCCTAGAGCGGACGAAAGAGAGACCTCAGGCAACGCAGTTCCTGAACGCAACTCGCCCGCTAGAATTCGCTGGCGGAGAATCCCCGCTACCTGATCCGCGACGCTGACTCGATGAATCTGGAGGCGCTCCATGCGCTGCTGCCTCGATTGGTTTATTTGAGGAACGGAATCTTGCACCCAAATGTTCAACTTGTCAAGTGTTGAACAATCGTTTTGTCATACCACATTAGAAGTATCCCCGATGAGCGAGCCTACTGCATGCGCTTGCAGAACTCGAGAGGAAGTTCTAGGCTGTTGGTCGTTGCTGCTGGACCTTTCGGCACGGTAAGCGTTCATGTCTACGGAAGTCATATCCTCCAACCCGTCCGTTCAACACAACTGCTCGCGGAACCCAAAATACCAACGGGCAACGAGGGCCGGGGTTTTGCTCCAGCCGGGACGCTGGTCTCTGGTGATGCTGCTAGCCGCTTTCGTTGGCTTGAATTCGGCAGCCATAAGCACAGAAGGATTGCCAGGAATCGCCCTCGGGTCGCAAGATGCCGGGACCGCCAATGCCTCATCCGAATTCGGCGCCATGCTCCGGCAGATTGTTGCAACCGGCCACCATTCGGATCTGCGCTGGCCCGATTTTTCAGACTACCGGATACATGTCGGGAATTTTTACGACAGCGGTGGCTACGCTCCGGCGTGGCTGAACAACCATGAGCCAACAGCACAGGCGCAAACCGTGATTGATGTGCTGAAGCTGGCTGACAGCAAGGGCCTGAATGCCGAGGACTACGATGCTTCGCGCTGGGCAGATCGCCTGGCTCGCCTGCGTCAATCTCCGTCTGCGGTCGACCAGGCACGCTTCGACGCCGCCCTAACAGTGTGTGCCATGCGCTACATTTCGGATTTGCATATCGGCAAAGTGAATCCGCAGCATTTCAAGTTCAATCTTGACGTCACGTCGAAGAAATACGATCTGCCTTTGTTCTTGCGGGAGAAGGTGATCAATAGTGCGGATGTCCGAGCTGAACTGGATCAGGTAGAGCCGCCTCTCGCCGGGTACAAACGCACCATGCGAGCCCTGCAACAGTACATGGTGTTGTCGCGACAGGACGACGGAGCGCAGTTGCCAACTCCGGCCAAACCTGTCGAACCTGGCAGCCCGTATGACGGAGTACCGCGCCTGACGCGATTGTTGCGCCTGCTGGGAGACCTGCCGGAAAGTGTTGCGCCCGAAAGCTCGAATCTCTACGCCGGCCCCCTGGTTGCGGCAGTCAAACATTTTCAACAGCGACATGGCCTCAGTCCCGACGGACGCCTCGGTCAGCCGACACTGAAGCAGTTGAACGTGCCTCTGAGCTTCCGCGTCGAACAGTTGCGTCTCACGCTGGAGCGCTGGCGCTGGGTGCCGAATCAATTCCCTCGGCCCCCGATCGTCGTCAACATTCCTGAGTTTCGCCTCCGAACCTACGAGAAGGACGGCACGATCGCGCTCATGATGAACGTGATCGTGGGCAAGGCTTATCGCCACGAGACTCCGGTCTTCGAAAGGGAGATGAAATATGTGGTGCTCCGTCCCTATTGGAACGTGCCGCCGAGCATCCAGCGTTCTGAAATCGTGCCCGCGATAAGAAAGGACCGCGACTACATCGCCAAGAAAAATTACGAGGTGGTCACTCCTCAGGGCAGCGTAGTAACTTCAGGCACGATCAGCGATGACGTACTCCAGCAACTCAGCGCTGGGAAGTTGCTGGTGCGGCAGAAGCCGGGCGCTACCAATGCCCTGGGTCTGGTGAAGCTGATGTTCCCCAATGAATACAACGTTTACCTGCACAGCACTCCGTCCCAGCAATTGTTTTCGCAAACGCGGCGTGACTTCAGCCACGGATGCATACGTGTTGAAAAGCCGGCCGAGCTGGCGGCGTGGGTTTTACGCGATAAGCCGGAGTGGACTTTGGAGCGCGTCCGCGCCGCTATGCAGACAGGCAAAGACAACGTCCAAGTCAATCTGACTGCGCCCGTGCCGGTATTGATCCTCTACGGAACGGCGATTGTGGATGAGCAGAACGAAGTTCACTTCTTCGATGACATCTATGGATACGATTCCGATCTGGAGAAAGTGCTGGCGAAGGGGTATCCGTATCCTGGATGAGCTGAGAGGGGACAGTGTCGCGCGGCTCTACCAGCGGCGCACGCGACCCACGTCCACGTGCACAAAGTCTGACTTGGCATAGTAACCGACACCTCCCCGATGCAACCCAAGTGCAGCATCGCGCAAGCTCGACGATTCGATTCCGGGCATACGGATGTCAATCGCCTTCGCTTCCATGTGCAGGCTGTGAACGGCTACCCCGTGACCGTGCGTGCGCAGAAATTCGTTGCTCCAGGGGGTGCGATAGCCGCAAATAATGTCAATCTCGCCGTTGGGCCGTCCCAGTTTTGCATTGAGGTCGTGGAGCAGATCGAAAACCCGCGGATCGTAAGCCCGAACTACTCCGGTGCGGTGATCACGCAGGTAATTATCGAGTCGAACCAGCGCCTCCGGAACGTAGTTATCTCCCCGGCGATAAACAATATCGATGCGTTCTCCCGTATGAGTGTGGAAAAGGCGGAGGCGATATTCTGACCCCGGCGCGACCGTGGCAACGCTAGGGCGAGCAGGGCTCGCGATGAAGAAAGTAAGCGCAAACAAGCACGCTGCCAATGAACGTGGTTTCAATCGGCTCTCCAGGAACTGCATGTGCCATTATACGTGGGCGCCTCGCTCGGGCAGACTGCGGATTGCCGGAATAAATGTATCGAAAAGAACCGAAGTAACATCTTGCCTTGAAAGGAGAGAGAAGACGATTCTCGGCCTGTCCACCGCGGCATACACTTTGTTGCGCGTATTAATCAGCCTGGTCGGAATCGGCTCGGGGCTGATCGTGATGTATGGTTTCCTTACTGGGAAACGGCTCGAGTCCGTGCAGTTCAGACAAAAACCGCATTTCAAGGAGAGATTCTATGGGCACGATCACTACGAAAGACGGCACTGAGATCTATTACAAGGACTGGGGCAAGGGGCAGCCCGTCGTTTTCAGCCATGGCTGGCCGCTGAGTGCGGACGCTTTTGAAGACCAGATGTTCTTTCTAGCCGAACGCGGCTACCGCTGTATCGCGCACGACCGGCGCGGCCACGGGCGATCAAGCCAGCCCTGGAATGGCAATGAAATGGACACCTACGCCGACGATCTCGCGACTCTGGTCGAAAAGCTCGACCTGATGGACGCGATTCACGTGGGGCACTCCACCGGCGGGGGCGAAGTCGCGCGGTACATCGGTCGCCACGGCACAAAGCGCGTCGCCAAGGCCGTGCTCATCAGCGCGGTGCCGCCGCTGATGTTGAAAACAGCCGCCAATCCCGCCGGCCTGCCGATCGAAGCGTTTGACGCTCTTCGCGCCAGCGTTCTCGCCGATCGCTCGCAGTTCTTCAAAGATCTCAGTCTTCCGTTCTATGGCTACAATCGGCCGGGAGCGAAAATCTCGCAAGGCGTGCGCGACTCGTTCTGGCTCCAGGGGATGCTGTGTGGATTCCCGGGCGCCTACGATTGCATTAAGGTCTTTTCCGAGACCGACTTCACCGAAGATCTCAAAAAGTTCGACGTACCGACGCTTATTCTCCACGGCGACGACGATCAGATCGTGCCCATCGTCGCGGCAGGGCTTCTCTCGTCGAAGATGGTTAAGGGAGCGACCCTCAAAGTCTACCCGGGTTTCCCGCACGGCATGTGCACCACTCAAAAGAACGTGATCAACGAGGATCTGCTCGCGTTCTTCAAACGTGCGGACCAAGTGGCAGCGTAAATGAACTGGCGCGTAGCCTCGGCCTTTGCCCCGAAGGCCGGCGGTTTGGTTTCATCGGAATTAATCCTGTGAAACTAAACGTGCAGACTCTTATTGGAATCTCGACCGATACTGGAAACAAGAGGACGCGACCGATGTTCAAGAGATTTGCAGTTGCAGCGTTGTCCTTCGTTGCCACTTCGATGGCGGCTGCTCAATCCCTTCGCGAGATGCGCATGACTCCGGTGGAAATTCAGACCATTGCCCTCGCCGCCAACCAGATCGGAAGCTCTGGTGTGCCGGGGGTCCACTCGAAAGTGCTCTTTGGCGATCCCGCGAAGCCGGGGTTCTACTCGATTCTGTTGTTCGTCCCCGCTCACACCACGATCCAGTCGCACTCACACAGAGACGATCGCGTAGCGACGGTCGTGTCAGGCGAGTGGCATTTTGGCTACGGTAGCCATTTTGATACGGCTTCATTGAAGACGCTTCCGGCGGGGAGCGTGTACTCGGAGCCTGGAGGAGACAATCATTTCGCGCGGACCGATGCCGATCCTGTAATTGTGGAAATCTCCGGATATGGACCAACCGACACGCGCTATTTCGATCCGGCGAACGACCCCAGATCGCGAGAGAAAAAGTGAGCCTTATTTCACGTTCTCAAATCCGTGATGCGCTGTTCGCGTTCGACAACGATTTTGGAGACCTATATGTCGATTCGACCGGTTAAACGGCTTATTCAATCGAAACCCACTCTCGAAGGTGCGGGTGTGCATCTGCGTCGCGCCTTCGGTTTCGGAAACACAAAGGAATTCGACCCGTTCCTTTTGCTCGATGATTTCCGGAATGATGTTCCCGAGGATTATCTCGCCGGTTTTCCCTGGCATCCTCACCGCGGCATCGAAACTATTACCTATGTGCTTGCTGGAACGGTGGAACACGGCGACAGCATGGGGAACAGTGGCGCCATCGCCGCCGGTGACGTGCAATGGATGACGGCTGGCAGCGGCATCATCCATCAGGAGATGCCCAAGGGCGACCAGTCTGGCCGGATGCACGGTTTTCAATTGTGGGCGAATCTTCCGTCATCGCTCAAAATGACCGCGCCTCGTTATCAGGAAGTGAAAGCGCTCGATATTCCTGAAGTCAAAGATGACGATGGCACCCACGTGCGAGTCGTCTGCGGGAGTTTCTGGGGGAAGACTGGGCCTGTGGACGGCATCGCGGCCGACCCGATCTACCTCGACGTATCGGTTCCCCCGGGCAGGAGAAGGACCCTTCCAGTTGAGACGACACGACATGCCTTTGCGTATGTTTTCGCGGGGGCTGGAAAATTCTGCAACGCGTCTGGCCCGCTCGCAGTGCCGGCCGAAGCGGTCAAGTGGGCGGACACAACACCTCCCGTGGAAGCGGATAACCGTTCCCTCGTGGTATTCGATCGCGGCGACGAAGTGACCGTGCAAGCCGGGAACGACGGAATTCGGTTCCTGCTAGTCTCGGGAAAGCCCCTTGAAGAGCCCGTCGCATGGTACGGGCCGATCGTCATGAATACGCAGGAGCAATTGCGGCAGGCCTTCAACGAATTGCAGGAAGGGACCTTTCTGAAAGAAAAGGGCCACAGTTAGAAGGTGCGTCGCACTCTTGAACCATGGGACATAGTTGATTAAGCCAGCCGATCACCCTCTCGGTTCTAATCAAGCCTTGCGGTCGGTTAAGACGCTGGGACTAATCGGGGCTGCGATGCTGGCCGTAGTGTTCCTCCTGAACACAGGCGGATGGAGAGCACGCATTCGCGCGAGATTGTTACGCACTGAGAACTGGCCAGTCGTTGTTTCGCCCCCGGCAGACTTTAAGCCGCACGTTCCCCCTGGCTTCAAGGTATCCGTTTTTGCTAAGGACTTCAGTCAACCGCGATGGTTGGCGGTTGCTCCCAACGGTGACGTGTTTGTAGCCGACTCCGCAATCGGAGAAGTCGTGGTTTTGCACGACCCGCAGAGCCAAGGCAGTGTGCAGTCCCGCGAGATTTTTGCCGGCCATTTGAATCTGCCATTTGGCATCGCCTTCCATGACGACTATGTTTACGTCGCCAACACAAACGAAGTTGTGCGTTTTCGCTATGACCTCAAGACCTCGAAACGGTTGGGCGATGCGGAGCCCATACTCGACCTCCCGGGTTTGGGCTACAACCAGCATTGGACCCGGTCGCTGGCCTTTAGTCCAGACGGCCGGAAGATGTTTGTCTCGGTGGGATCGCGCGACAACATCTCGATTGAGTCCGATCCCCGACGGGCCGCCATTCTGGTGGCCGATCCTGATGGGAAGAACATGCGGATTTACGCCAGTGGACTGCGGAATGCTGTCGGCATTGGCGTCAATCCGGACTCTGGCAACCTGTGGGCGTCAGTAAATGAAAGAGACGACCTCGGCGACGATGTTCCATCGGATTACTTCACCCGCGTCGTTGAAGGTGGCTTCTTCGGTTTTCCCTACTCTTATATCGGCAGCCATGTGGACGATCGAGTGAAGCAGAGGGCCGACTTGGTCGCGAGGGCTCTCGTGCCGGATGCGCTGCTCGGGGCGCACGTTGCGCCCCTCCAGTTCGCCTTTTATGACGGACAACAGTTTCCCGCTAACTACTCGCACGGGGCATTTATCGCGGAGCATGGTTCCTGGAACCGGCGAACGAGGAGCGGTTATCAGGTTGTCTTTATTCGATTCCGCAATGGTCTGCCGGTTGGGGAGCCCATACCTTTCTTCTCCGGATTTGTCCCTGATCCAGTTGGCAAAGAGGTCTATGGGCGAATCGTGGGCGTGGCACAGTCGCGAGACGGCTCACTGTTGATTTCCGATGATGGTGGAAAACTAGTCTGGCGAGTTTCGTATCAGGCTGGCCTAAACCCATAAACTAGTTCGACAACACGCGGCACGCTAACCAGTTGAGCCGGTGGGGTACGATAGTCGAACAAGCCATGCACATTCTTCATGTGGCAGGAGCCAGGCCCAACTTCGTCAAGGCCTCGCCGGTCATGCGCGCTCACGAGAAATGGCCCGACTGGATCGCAGGATGACGTTTATAGCGCCCTTCCAGGCTAATCTGAAGCACGCGAGCAGGCGTCGAGGTCATGTCCGGATGCCTTCCTCTTTGCTACGGCCGGAAGCGTGATGACGCGGATGTCACCATTTCGAATGTTTGCACTTCTTTTCGCGGCCTCACTGGTGTTTTGCTGGCAGCCTTTATTCAAGACTTTCGCACTGGCTCTGCGTACCGACGAGTACACCCACCTGCTCTTGATTGTGCCGATCAGCGCATCCTTGATCTTCTCCGAGCGGGCCTTGCTGACACCGCCCTTCAAACCAGCCGTAGGGCTCGGTTCAGTTTTGTTGGTCATCGCGATTTTGATCGTTGCCTACACCCGTTGGATCGCTGCCTTGCAGAGCGATACTCAGCTTTCCGCCAGCATGCTGGCAGTCGTGACCTGGTGGATCGGATCCTTCGTGTTGTGTTTTGGTACGCGCATCGCCCGGTTGTTTCTGTTTCCACTTTGCTTCTTATTCTGGCTGATTCCTATTCCGGCCCCCGTGTTGGACAGGATCATTGCCCTCTGGCAACACGGTTCCGCGATAGCGGCCAGTTTTCTATTTTCAGCTTTCGCCGTCCCGGTTACCCAAAATGGCATCATGCTGTCGATCCCAGGACTGAGTCTCGAGGTTGCGCAGGAATGCAGCAGCTTGCGTTCCAGTCTGATGTTGGTTGTCACCAGCATGGTGCTGGCACATTTGTTTCTGCGATCCTTTTGGCGGAAGACTGCAGTCGTTCTGGCTGCGATTCCGCTTTCGATAGCCAAGAATGGCCTTCGAATCTTCACTATTGCCATGCTTGGAACCCGCGTCGATCCTGGATTCCTCCATGGCGATTTGCACCGGCGCGGCGGCATTGTCTTTTTCCTGTCGGCACTGTTTGTTGTGCTGCTGTTGCTGTGGCTTTTGCACCGTAGTGAGAACCGATTCTCCGAAGGTCCCAGCCCTGCGCAAACGCCAACAAACATATCGCGATAGGTGGTCTGCCTGCTCTCTGATCTGTACCTCTCTGATCTATGCCTGGTGGACGGGCTGAAATAAATCGCAGGGGGCACCGAATCAGGGTCGCGGCGCAACCGTAAGCCATTCGACGGCTCGGATTCTGCCGTCGGGGTCGCGCGTGAGCGTCGGCGCGTAGAGCCCAAGAAACCGACGACGCCACCAGAGTCCGGTCGCACGTTTTTCCGCCATCGTGGTGAACCAGTATTGCCACAGAACCGCCCGCACCTGGCGCGGCGGCTCGCGAGGGAAAGGATTCCCCGCAAACAGCGCCAGCACATCCTTTTGGTTTGAAAGCAACCGCATTTCGGTGCTAAGTACAATCGGATACTCCCGCCATGAGCCGAGAGATGCGAACCACAGGTTCCAATCAAAACGTGGCTGATAGGGCGCGTAAATACCCGGCGGCTTACTCGGATCCTCGGGTTTATAACGAAACGGGTAGACCTGCCAGCTCTGCCCGTCCTCTGAGCCTTGGAACTCGATCTCGTAGCGGCCACGGGTCATGACGGCGAACAGGCCGTATCGATTGGCGATGCGAAACGGTTCGAGCGCTATGACCGGCCCGGTCGGTAGTCTGATCGAAGGCAATACGATCCAGATCAATTGAACCGTGGTCGCGTAGAAGATCCAGCCGCACATCAAGCCGGTCAATGACAGCCTCAGCGCGGTCAGTTGCGGGTGGAAGATCTCTCGCCACTCTTGCGTTCGGCTACGTTCAGCTGGCGTCGCTTCGGCGGACTGTAAAGCAGGCTCCTGCAGCTGAGAGGAAGGATCAGGTTCGGCCTGGCCGGTATCGGCCGGTAGCGTTGCCTCTCCACGGACAAAGAGATGCGTTCTCCATCGCCGCGGCGAAAACTCCAGCAGCATCCGGTCATCCAACAACAGGAGGCCCAGGGCGAGAACCAGGTAGTTCAGAAACGTGTAGTTGGCGGTGAGGATGATCGCGATCTGCCACGGGGTCACAATGAAGAAGCACAGCATACGCCAGCGCCTCGGCAGAAATAGCATCCAGACCAAACCCAGTTCGAGCGCGAGCGTGGCGTACACCGTCGAGGCATGAAACCAGTGCGGCAGATGCTGCACGTACCAGCCGATCCAGGTGGGCAGCGGCCCGTTCTGGTAGTACTCGTCCATGGCCGTCATTTGACGCCACTGCGGTTCGCCGCTCACGATTTTAACGACGCCGGATTCAAAGTAGATGCGAAACCACTCCCAGAGCAGGAGGAATAGACTGGCGCGACTAGGCGGCCGCGCAGCACCCAGGCCTGGGCGAAATCCCGGTGGCGCAAAGAAAAGGGCGATGAATCCTGCTTCCAGGAGCATGCCGTCGGACTGGTAACCAGAAAAGTCTCCGGCGGCGCTCACGAACGAAAGAAAACACATGAAGCAGGTGGCCAGCGCTCCTCGCGGCCAGACATTCATCATGAGCAGCAGCGAGGCCACCATCCCCGCCCAGCAGAGGGCGATGAGCATGGGCGATCCGCTCGAAAGCCACAGCAGTGTTGGTGCATACCAGAAGCGCGTGTGGCCAAGCGAATGTGCTACCGCCTCCAGATAGTCGTTTGCCGGCAGGATGCCTTCAGGACCAATGAGCCCTCGGATCTGAAAGACCAGCGAGAAGAACGCCGAGAAATAGATCAAGCCAAGCCCGCGCAGGAAGAGCCAGCGTGGAATCAGGCGGTCCGAAGCGCCATGCTCCGAGTCCAACAGCCAGCGGACAGCGGATCCAGGAGCCCAGTCCATAAACGTTGGTCAGTATACACAGGAGGGCGGTTAGAGTTTCCTGTCGGCGAGCAGAGGCAAACAAAACTAACTTCTTGTTTGTGGTGATTTCCTTTGGATTCTATGCAGAGTCGGAAGCTATCGCGTGAAAGGAAAGTTACTCTCCACCCCTCGACAAAGCGACGACCGTGTCCATCTGGTCTCTTGCCCCATTGTCGAGCACTTTAATGGTGAAGTTCACCGTGATATTCGCTTGCGTCTCGACCGGTTGCCCGTTCTGCAGGCAGGGCTTGAATTGCCAGCGGCGCGCAGCTTCACGAGCTGCCGATGCCAGGATGGCGGGACCACTTAGCACCCGCAAATCCCGGATGAAGCCGTCGGTGCCGATGAGCGCCTGTAACAGCACGGAACCCTGGACCTTCATTTGCCGTCCCAGCAACGGATACGACGGTTCAGGCGCCTGCGGTCGGACTTGGGCCTTCGCCAGAGTCATCTGCACCCGCTCCGATGCGACCGTGGCGGGACCGCGCTCGGCTGCGATTGAATCCGTCACCACTGACATCGCCGCGGGCGGTGCTGCAACCTTCACCGGGTTGCTGCTCAGATGGACCGTGTTGCGGGTGTCGCCGGCCACTACTTCGACTTCCAGCGGTGGAATCACGGCCGGGCTGGTTGCGATAACCGGCCGCGAAGCGACTGCCGGCTCGGCAGAACTCTTGGCAGTAGCAACATGTTTCTTCGGCTGGGCAGCGGGAGCAACGGGAGTCGCCGGCGCTTGGGCTACGCGGCTCGGAACCCACTCAGGCGACGTGTCGTCCGCGGCGGCCGCCTGCGCGTCTCCAAACCAGAATTCGCGATCTTTCACCAGAAGCACAGCAAGAGCCACAAGCAGGATAACGAGTGCGAAGAACAATCGGCTGCGATCATTCTCGTAAGCTGCACCAACCCAGCTCGTGCCAGCTTCCCGTTTTGTGGTCTGCCCTAGCATCTCTTAACCACCAGCGTGCACTACTAAGATGATACGTTTCCCACTTGAGGGCAATGGCACGACGGGCCGATAGGCATGGCACGACAGGGCCATACCGCATGAAAACGGCTTTGGTCGATGAGACCCGGTCTGGCAGGGTGGTCAATCACGCTCACCGCCGGGGACTGACGGATAATCCGCTTGTCCTCTGCTCCGTTTTTTTCAACACCTCAGTGGAAAACGTTGTGGAAAAGCAGGGAAGTATCTTTGTAACTAGCTCAGGGAGAAGATGCTTCTACACCTTGCACTGAGTTGGTTGCTGGCACTTTGGTGTAAGTTAGAGGCTCGAAAGTTGCAGAAAGTCTTCGGAGACCGATTTGAAAGTCAGGCTCGACAAGCTACTGTTGGAGCGCGGACTAACAAGTTCGCGCGAGCGAGCGCAAGCGCTGATACTCGCGGGCAAAGTTCTGGTCGGCGGGCAAAAAATAGAGAAAGCCGGCACCGGAGTAGACCCGGAGGCGGATATCCGCCTTCTGGGCGAAGACTTGAAATACGTTGGCCGCGGAGGCCTGAAGCTCGAGAAAGCCCTTGAGCATTGGCACATCGAGGTTACCGGGCAAGTCTGCCTCGACATCGGAGCATCCACGGGCGGTTTTACGGATTGCCTGTTGCAGCACGGAGCAGCACGGGTGATCGCCGTCGACACCGGTCACGGCCAGATCGATTTCCGCCTACGCCAGGATGCACGCGTTCGCTTGCTGGAAAAGACCAATGCCCGTTACCTGACCCGGGAGCAGGTCGGCGAGATCGTGGACTTTATTTCGGTGGATGTGTCTTTCATCTCCGCAACTCTGGTTCTCCCCGCCGTCATCGCAGCCGCATTTCCCGGCTCTGCATCCGATCGTCGTAGTCGGCAAATAGTTGTGCTGGTGAAGCCGCAGTTCGAAGTGGGCCGAGAACACGTGGGTAAGGGAGGCATCGTGCGCGACGAGGCTGCACAAATAGGCGCAGTAGAGAAGGTCCGCCTCGCTCTCCTTGCGCAGAATTGCGTGCAGACCGACGTGATCGAGTCCCCAATTTTGGGCGCGGAAGGGAATCGGGAATTCTTGCTCCTTTCAGTTTTCTGACCTCATTACCCTCTCGACCTACTCCCCGGGAAATCTTTTTCGGCGATTTCGGTACAATTCAAAGTTCACTATGAGCATCGGTAAAGATCGGTCGGCCAAACTCAAAGCTGCAGCGATTATCTCAAAGCCGGACAAGCCGGAACTCGCAAGCATTGTGCCGGGGCTTATTGAATGGTTTGTTCGGTATCAGTACCAGGTTGTGGTCGACCGCGAGACAGCTCCATACGCGGCCAGCGTCGAGGTGCTAACTCGCGACGAAATGGCTGCCCGGCCTCTGAACTTCGTGGTTGTGCTTGGCGGCGACGGAACTTTGCTTTCCGCGGCTCGTTCCATGGCCGGGGCCGGAATCCCCGTTCTCGGTGTGAATTTGGGTTCTCTAGGCTTCTTGACCGAAGTGCCGCTGGAAGAACTCTACCCAACTCTGCAGGGCATTAAAGATGGATGTTGCAACGTGGAAACGCGTTCCATGGTTCATTGCGAGGTGCTTCGCAGAGACCGGCTGGTCGCCAGCTATGACGCGCTCAATGACATTGTTGTCGGTAAAGGAACCATTTCCCGCCTCAACCATTGCGACGTCTACATCGATGGCGCGTTTGTCTCCGTCTATAAAACGGACAGCCTGATCGTCTCCTCTCCAACTGGTTCGACCGCCTACTCGCTGGCGGCCGGAGGGCCAATCCTGATGCCTTCGGTGAATGCGTTTGTGGTGACGCCGGTTGCCGCTCATTCATTGACCCATCGGCCGCTGCTAGTACCTGACACTTCCAGGATCGAAATCGTGGTTAACACCGGTCATGATGAAGCTTACCTGAGCGTCGACGGCCAGGTCGGTATGCCGATGGTTGACGGAGACCGTGTCGCTTGCCGCAAGTCAGAGCACCAAGTCAAGTTGTTGCGCATCCAGGGAACTTTCTTCGATGTGCTCCGCGCCAAGCTGAAGTGGGGACAGAGATAGTGAGATCGTTAGGCTCGCCCCGCAGGCCAGACGCTAATCAAACGCACCAAGGATGAGAATGAAGCTTGCGATCGCGGTTCTGAGTTGTGTTCTCGCGGGCAATTTGTTCGCCCAGAAGCCGACAGCTGACCTTATCATTACAAACGCGAAAGTCTGGACCGTCGACAAGGCCAATCCCACGGCTCAGGCCGTAGCGGTCCTCGGCGATCGAATTGTAGCCGTCGGCTCAACAGCTGATGTTGAGTCCTTACGCGGCCAGGCCACGAAGGTAATCGACGCCGGAGGTAAACTTCTTCTGCCCGGCTTCAACGATGCTCACGTGCACTTCGTCACCTCAGGCGCCAGGCTCGATCAAATCCAACTGAGCGATGCCAGCACTGTGGAAGAATTCGCACGCCGAATTGCTGAACGTGCAAAGATGACGCCGAAGGGTGAATGGATCGAAGGGGGCGATTGGGACGAAACGAGGTGGACTCCGGTTGAGCTACCCACGAAAGACGTGATCGATCCGGTCACTCCCGACAATCCCGTCTTCCTGGAGCACCACGACGGCCATATGGCGCTGGCTAATTCCGTCGCTTTACGCCTGGCAGGGGTGACGGCACAAACTCCGGATCCGCCCGGAGGCACGATTGTTCGCGATGCTCAGGGCAATCCCACGGGCGCACTCAAGGACGCCGCCAGGAACGCAGTCCTCAAAGTAATCCCTCCTCCATCCCATGCCCAGCGGTTGCATGCCATGAGACGCGCTCTGGAGCGTGCCGCCGAGCTCGGTGTGACCAGCTTTCAGGATATGAACGATGAAAACTCTGACAGCTTTGCGGACATTCGCGGCTATGGCGAACTTTTGCAGAGCGGTGAACTCAGCGCGCGCGTATACGTCGCCCCGGCGATATCTGACTGGGAGAAACAGGCAAAAGTTGGAATCCGGCACGCTTTTGGATCGGCATACCTGCGAATGGGCGCGACCAAAGGGTTTGCCGACGGGTCCCTCGGTTCGGGCACGGCATATTTCTTCGACCCATACGACGACGATCCCAATAACTCCGGTTTGCTGGGTGAGCAAATGCACCCGCTCTCGCAGATGCGGGACTGGATGATGCAAGCCGACGCCGCCGACCTGCAAATCTGCACCCATGCCATTGGGGACCGAGCGATCTCAACCGTTCTTGATTTGTACAGCGATGTAGTAAAAGACCATCGCGGTATGGAACGTCGCTTCCGCATCGAACATGCGCAGCACATGGCGGCGAAGGATTTTGCTCGTTTTGCGCAGTTGGACGTGATTGCATCGGTTCAGCCCTATCAAGCCATCGATGACGGACGTTGGGCGGAAGCGCGTATCGGCCACGACCGCGCCAGCCGCACCTACGCGTTTCGCACTTTTCTAAATCATGGCGTTCACCTCGCTTTCGGTACCGATTGGCCCTACGCCCCGCTCGACCCCATACTGACCGTTTATGGCGCCGTCACCCGGGCCACGTTGGATGGCAAGAATCCCAACGGATGGTTTCCGGAACAAAAGCTGACTGTGGCGGAGGCTATCGAGGCTTATACCATAGGCTCGGCCTACGCTGAGTTTCAGGATAAGGAAAAAGGTTCAATCACGCCTGGCAAACTAGCAGATATGGTCCTCTTAAGCGATGACATTTTTTCCATCGACCCAGCAAAGATTCGAGATGTGAAGGTGTTGAAGACGATCGTCGGCGGAAGAGTTGTCTGGGACCAGGACCGGAAGAAGCAATACTCGACTACGAACTAAGTTTCGCCGCGAAGCAGGTCCGCGACCGTTTCGCGCCGCCGTATCGCCTTCACCGATTTTCCATCGACCAGCACCTCCGCTGGACGCGGCCGAGTGTTGTAGTTGGACGCAAGCACCATTCCGTAAGCGCCGGTGTCGAGGAGCGCCAGCAAGTCTCCTTCCTGCGTAACCGGCATCTCACGGTCGCGGGCAAAGAAGTCTCCCGTCTCGCAGATCGGTCCGACGACGTCCACCGTTTCACATGTCTTATCACCACCAAGCTGAACCGGAACGATTTCGTGATAGGCACCGTACAGCGAAGGCCGCAACAAATCATTCATCGCCGCATCGACCACCAGGAACTTCTTCTTGCCGTTGGTCTTTTTGTATAACAAGCGCGTGATTAGGGCCCCGGCCGGCCCGACAATGGAGCGACCGGGTTCGAGCAGAAGATGCACCTTCAAATTCGTGAGCGGTCTCAGCAAAGCATCTGCATAGGAAGCGACTTGCTGCGCAAAGTCGGGCAGGTCGTGATTCTCATACACAATACCAAGACCGCCACCCGCGTCCACGTACTGGATCACATGACCGTCCGCGCGCAGCGCCCGCGTCAGTTCCGCAACTCGCGCCATGGTTGCCGCGAACGGCTTCACGTCTGTGATCTGGGAGCCGATGTGCACGCTGATGCCGGCAATTTCCAAAGACTTGATTTCGGACGCTCGCGCATACAAGGAGCGCGCTTCCTCAATGGGGATACCAAATTTGTGCTGGTGCAAGCCAGTGGAAATATACGGATGGGTCTTGGCGGGAACATCAGGATTCACGCGCAGAGCAATTTGCGCCTTCTTCTTCGCCTGGGCGGCACATTCCGCGAGCGCCCACAACTCCGATTCGCTTTCCACGTTGAACAGCAAGACCCCGGCCTTGAGGGCCGCGCGCATCTCATCCGGCGTTTTGCCCACGCCCGAGAAGACAACTTTTTTCGCAGCGCTCCGGCTGACGCGCAGCACTCGCTCCAGTTCTCCTCCAGAGACGACATCGAAGCCGCAACCCATTCTTGCCAGCAACCGCAGGATGCTGAGGTTCGAGTTAGCCTTCACCGAATAGCAGACGGTGTGTGGAATCTTACGAAAAGCGCGCTCGAATGCGCGCATGCGTTCACGAATCGTCGACGCAGAATAAACGTATAGCGGCGTGCCGAAGCGCTCTGCTAAATCCGCCAGAGAAACGCCGTCACAATAAAGGACTGGATCGGACATATCGCTGATTCGCGCATTGCGATATGTAAACGCCGGAGGACGGCCTTGCCCCCGATTCCCAGCGCGCATCACTTGCGCTTCCCGGGAGTGCCTTTGACTCTGATCGCAACCACGGTCTGATCGTCGAACGCTTCCTCTCCAGACGCGTGCTCCGCCACGGCTTTGAAGATCGATTGCACAATCTCTTCCGCCGATGCGCTTGGATTCGCGGCAACGATTTGTCCGACCCGCTCGCGACCGAAAAGTTCTTCGGCTTTATTACTGGCATCGAGAATGCCATCGCTGAAAAATACGAACATGTCTCCGGATTTCGCCCGGAAGGTGAACTCGTCATAGTCGGCATCGTCGAACAATCCCAGAGGCAAGCCTGTAGCTTCGATGACCTCGATCTTGCCGTCGTGGGCATAGATCGGGCGAGGCAGTCCGGAGTTGGCGACCTGCAACGTGCGATTCCGATCGTCCCACACGGCATAGATCAGCGAGACAAACTGGCCATCGATGCGACGCTCGCCCAATGAAAAGTTCACTGCGGAAAGCATTTCCGCCGGGCCCGGCTCGATGGGCGCGTGGGAACGCAGAATTCCGCTGACCAGCGCAGCATAAATCGCTGCCGGTGCGCCTTTCCCGCTGACGTCGCCAATCACGATGGCTGTCCGCGACATCGAATAATTCACAAAATCGTAGAGGTCGCCTCCGATGGCTCGCGCGGGCACGAACTTGGCCGCTATGTCGAGGTTCGCGAGCTTGGGGAGCGTCGGCGGCAATAGCCGAAACTGCAACTGTCGCGCCATCGCCAGGTCGCGTTCGAGACGCTTTTCCTGACGGGCAATCTGCTCGTAAAGTTGCGCATTTTCGATCGCGATTGCGACTTGCGCCGCGAGCGTGGTCACGGTGCGTTTGTGGTCGTCGGTGAAAAAGCCACGACGGGTGTGCTCAAGGTCCAGCACTCCGATCACCTTATCCTTGTAGACCAGCGGTACCGCCAGTTCGGACCGGGTCTCTGGATTGGCTTTGACATAACGCGGGTCTTTATTTACATCGGGGACCAGCACCGCCTCTTTGTGTTGCGCAGCATAGCCGACCACGCCTCTGCCTAAAGGGATTTCGTGTTTCAGCTGAATATTTTCCTGAAATCGCTGCGAGAAACGGTGTTGCAGCTTCTCTCCCGCGGCATCGAGCAAAAGGATGCTGAACATCTGATAATCGATCAGCCGGCTAAGCAACTCTGCAATGCGCTTCAGCAACTCGTCGACGTTGAGAATCGATGTGAGCTCGCGCGCGATTTCATTCAGCAAAACCAGCGTCCGCGCCTGGCGCGTAGTACGGGTATAGAGTCGCGCATTCTCAATCCCCACCGCCATCCGCGAAGCAATCAGCGTCAGCAACCGTTTGTGCTCTTCGGTAAAGTGGTTCGGTTGCGGCGACTCAATGTCGATGACTCCAATGAGCCGGTTCTTGACGATTAGCGGAACCGCCAGCTCCGACCGCACATTGTGCGCCGCGGAAATATACCGTGCGTCTTGGGAGACATCGTCGACCAGAATTGCTTCCCGGCGTTGCGCCGCCAACCCGGTTACGCCTTCGCCCACTTTGATCCGTACCCGCTCGGCAATTTCCCGCGCGTACCCGACCTGAAATCGGAATCGTAACTCTTGGGTTTTTTCGTTCACCAGCAGGATGCCAAAGATTTCGTAGTCGATAACCTTGCGCACCAGTTCCGCCACGCGGCGCAGCGTGGTGTCCAAGTCGAGCGTGGTGTTGACGACATCCGCCACCTCGAGGAGAAGAGGATCGACTTTGGACTGAAAGTCCGCCTTGGTAGCAGCCATTTCCACTTTCCTATGATATCAGTCGCGATTTTCGTGCTCTGAGACGTTGCAAGCCGGGTCTCGGGTAACGCGATCAGCCCTCTCTCGGGACCACGCAGATGTCCTGCAAGTTGCGGTACTTCTCCGCGTAGTCCAGCCCATATCCGACTACGAACTCGTCCGGAATGCTGAAGCCCACATAGTCCGCCTTAATCGGCTGTTTTCGTCGTGATGGCTTGTCCAGCAACGCGGCAATGCGGAGGGTCTTCGGCTGGTGCCCCAGCATGATCTTCTTCAGATAGTTGAGCGTGAGGCCGGTATCCAAAATGTCTTCGACCAGGATCACATTTCGATCCTTCATGGATTGATCCACATCTTTGGTCAGCTGCACCTCTCCGGTCGAGTCCCATCCAAACTGCAACTCATCGGCCGGGCTGGGACGGTTGCCGTAGCTGGAGACTCCAATGAAGTCGAAGGTAGCGTCGAGTTGGATATGGCGGGCAAGGTCACTGAGAAAAATGGCCGCACCTTTGAGCACACCCACCAGAATGATGGTTTGTCCGGAAAAGTCGTGCGTGATTTCGGCACCCATCGCGGCCACACGATGCGCAATCTGCTCGCGCGAGATTAGAACCTTGAGTTCGGTCACGGCGAACTATATTAAACTAGCACTTGGCATTTGGCACTTAGCATTTAGCGTTTAGTAGTCAGCCCCGACGAAATTCTTGCCGAACTCGACAAAGGCTTCTAAGGGACCAAGTGCTAAGTGCTGAGTGCTGGCATCCAAACCCTATGAATCTCAATGGCATCAAGCTTACGTGGTTAGGGCATGCAACTTTTCGGGTCGAAACGCCGGGTGGCAAAACAATCTTGATCGATCCCTGGGTCATGGGAAATCCCATGTGTCCGGAAAAAGAAAAGAACGTCAAGAATGTCGACGTCCTGCTCTGCACACACGGGCATTTTGATCACATCGGGGACGCGGTCGAGATCGCCCGGAAGCACAATCCTAAAGTAGTCGGCATTCCTGAGTTGTGCGGATGGCTGGAGAAGAAAGGCGTGAACCAGACCGCGGATATGAACAAGGGGGGCACCCAAACCGTCGGCGACATCAACGTGACCATGGTGCATGCCGATCACTCCTGCGGCATCCAAGACGGGGATCAGATCGTCTACGGCGGTGAAGCGTGTGGATACGTCGTCGAGTTCGCCAACGGCGTAAAGATTTATCACGCTGGCGACACCAACGTTTTCGGCGACATGCAGATCATCCGTGAGCTTTATGCGCCGGAAATCGCCATGATTCCCATCGGCGATCACTACACCATGGGGCCGCGCGAAGCCGCCTATGCTTGTAAATTGCTAAGGCCGAGGGCCGTCGTTCCCATGCACTTCGGCACTTTCCCTGTGCTGACCGGAAGGCCGAGCCAGCTACAGAAACTAGTACCCGAAGTCGAAGTCCGAGAAATGAAGCCGGGCGAAACAATTTCATAAACTTTTATGGAGGACGGGCGTCCCCGCCCGCCGGCCGAGCAAGACTCGGCTGTACTGGAGGAATTAAATTGCCAAAGTCAAAAGCCACGAAGCCAGACTGGCAGATGTCCGGCATCACAGCCGGGCCCGTCGAAGACTATCTCTATTCCATGCTTCCGCCGCGCGACGAAGTGCTCATGCAGATGGAGGCCGAAGCCGCCAAACGCAAGATCCCCATCGTCGGTCCGGCCGTCGCCCGCATTCTCCATCAATACGCGCTCATGATCGGGGCCAAAACAGTTTTCGAGATGGGCTCCGCCATCGGTTACTCGACCATCTGGTGGGCACGCGCCGTCGGCGAAGGCGGGCTTGTCTTCTACACCGACGGAGATCGCAAGAACGCCGAGGAAGCGCGCGGATATTTCGAGCGGGCGGGAGTCGCCTCGCGAATCAACATGGCCACCGGCGATGCACTCGAGCTTCTCTCCGAACATAAGCAGGAGTTCGACATCATCTTCAACGACGTTGATAAAGAAGACTATCCACGAGTATTCCGCCTGGCTCTGCCTCGTTTGCGAAAGGGAGGCCTGTTTATCACCGACAATGTCTTGTGGAGCGGGCGGGTGGCACAAAAGAATCCCGCCGAAGCCAGGACCAAGGCGATCATCGAGTTCAACCGCCTGCTCTACGGTTCTCCGGATTTGTTTACAACGATCCTGCCGATCAGGGATGGGGTCGCAGTGGCGGTGAAAAGATAATCAGATCGATTTCACAGGAATCGTCGTCAGGTCTCCCACCAGCCCCACTTCCTTCTGCAGGAATGGTTCCGCGTAGGTCACGCCTCCGAGTAGGCCATAGAAACGGGCCATGGCTTCGATACGGGCGCGAATCTCGGCCTGCACCGGGAACAAGTCCTTGCCTGCTTCCTGATCGCTGAACTGCGACTTGTAGGCCATCAGCGCCTGAAAGCGCGTTTCGAATAACTCAGTGATGTCCACGACAAACGTCGGTCGCACATCGTAATAAAGCGTCGCGTAAATGATCTTGAACGGCCGATGTGGCGGAAGGTTGGCAGTAGCGGCATCCACAGCGGCATTGCGAACATCCAGCTTAGCCAACCCTGCCAGAAAGCAGGCTTCGTACCCCAGCGTAGACGCGGTGTAGTGATCCGGATGGCGTCCCTTCCAGTAAGGAAGTATCACCACTCGCGGCCGCTGCTCCCGAATCACGCGCGCCACTTTCAACCGGTTCTCCCAGGTGTTCTCGACCCGCCCGTCCGGAATATCAAGAGCATGCCGCCACGAGACGCGTAATATTTTCGCGGCCTCCGCAGCCTCTCTTGCCCGGTCTTCCGCTGTGCCGCGCGTTCCCATCTCTCCCTGAGTAAGATCGAGGATCCCAGTGCGCCGGCCGTGCTGCGCCATCTTCAGCAACGTGCCTCCGCAGGTCTGTTCGACGTCGTCACGGTGGGCAGCAACGGCTAAGACATCAAGCGGCGCAGTAGAGGAGCGAGCGGACATCGTCAGTCAAGGCTCCCTTGTTCCAGAACCACATTTTCGCGCGCGATCAAGCGATGGGCCGCCATCTCCTTCAACGTCGGCAGGACGCGGTTCACATGCTCATCCGTATCCACGAAGATGATGATCACGGGAAGCTTTCCTCCCGCGTCCACAAGATGACTGGTTTCCACCCGGTGTCTCCCGAGAAACCCAGCCACGGCATGGACTGCGGTCGCGGCATACACGTTTTCCCTCCGTAGGTAGTTGAGGATTTCCATGTGCAGCGGCCGGTGATGCCACTGGTCGGCTTCGTTGAGATAGATTGTGACTTGAACAGCCATCGCGTCTGGCATTTTACAGCACTCGAGCCAAAGCCATTCCGGCAAGCGCTCCACCCAGGCACAATAAATTGTTGGTAAGGACGTTGGTGAGCATCAGAAGCCACTGTCCCTGCTCGAAGTAAGCCATGGTTTCGAATGCAAAACTGGAGAAAGTGGTAAACGATCCGCAGAAGCCAACCACGACCAGCAAGCGCCAACGAGGGTCGGCTAGCACACGTTCTGTTGTCCAGACAACGAAGAACCCAACGATCAAGCTGCCCGCGACGTTGATGAACAGTGTGCCGTAAGGGAAGACGGGGCCCAATTCTTTGGCCGCAAACCGGCTAAGAAAATAGCGGGCATTGGCGCCCACGATAGCGCCGAGGGATATGACGAGAAGATCGATCACGATGGAGTTCTCCCTACAAAATTTGTAGGAGTCATCAGCCGGAGCTTACCTAATCCCGGCGGTTATGGCGAACTCCATCGCCGCAACCATCATATCAAACCATTGACATCGGCGCCCGCGTCCGATCGCACCACTGAGGGCGGGATACCGGCGCTATTTCTTCCTCTCCACCAGGAACCGCGCCAGCGCTTTCAACGTATCGGCTCGCGAACCGAAGCTGTCCAGCGAACACAGGGCTTTTTCCACAAGGGTGTCGGCCTTCTTCAGCGACTCATCGATGCCGAACAAAGACGGATAAGTCGCCTTCTCGGCCGCAGTATCTTTGCCCGCGGTTTTTCCCAGTTGCTCCGATGTCTGCGTGACGTCCAGCACGTCATCCACGATCTGGAACGCCAACCCGATCGACTTCCCGAAGGTCCTCAACTTCTCCACTGCCTCCCCTTTCGCCCCGGCATAGAGTCCGCCGCTCACCACACTAGCGGTGATCAGCGCCGCGGTTTTTGAGCGATGGATATACTCCAGCATCTGGAGATCGGGCTTGGTGTGTTCTGCTTCGAGATCCACCACCTGACCGCCAATCATGCCGTTCACCGTCCCGGTACCGCGAGCAATCTCTTCGATGATCCGCACCCGCGCTTCCGCCGGGCAACGCAACCGCGCCAGCGTTTCATACGCCTGAGTTTGCAGCGCGTCGCCGGCCAGAATCGCGATGGCCTCGCCAAAGACTTTGTGACAGGTTGGCCGGCCGCGGCGCAGATCATCGTTGTCCAGCGCCGGAAGATCATCGTGGATCAAGGAATACGTATGCAGCATCTCCAGCGCGGCGCCCAACTCCTCGATACCCGCGGGAAGGGAACCGGCGACCGTCGTTCCGGCCTCCATGCACAGAATGGGACGCAAACGCTTGCCGCCAGCGAAAATGCTGTGGCGCATGGCGCGATGAATGGAAACCGGATGCTGGGTCGCCGGAGGCAACAGACGTTCGAGCGCCGCATCGGTCAGTTCTCGGCCTGCCTCCAGGGTGTCATTGAGCATGACGCTGAGTATAGCAAGCGCGCTTTCGTGTTCTAGAATGCGATCGTGATCTCAAAATAAAAAGGACGCCCGCAGGGCGTCCTCGGTTGAGTACGGCGATTTTTATGCGGCTGCCGAGGATGTCATGGAGACATTCCTCAGCGCAGTTCGAACGATGCCGCCGGTATCTGATGGAGGACACACGTCGACAGCACCGGCGTTTAGCGCTGCCGTCCACATCTCTTCGTCGGCCAACCGGTGGGTGCAGACGATGCAAGCTTTCGGAAACTCGCGCGACAGGTGCTCGACATCGGAAATCGACGCTGCCTCCATGTCCAGAATGGCAACGCCCGCACGGTTCTTGGCGATGCTGCTGCGCAGTTCCCCCAGGGACTGGACCTGGCGGACCGAACTGAAAGTGCTGGCTAGAGCGGAAACGAGAGACCGCGCGACCCTCGTATCGCTCTGGAGGAGTACTACATTGAGAGGCTGCATTACTTCCCTCTGGCTTCTACCGCTAGGCACGGCGACCGGGCTGTGAGAGCTTGCACGGGCGCGAACGCTTTCACAGACGTTAATACTGATGAGCGGCGTAGCAACCGATGCGGCCTGTTACCTCTTGCCGGCCGCGCTCTCGGTCAAGGGCTCAAACGACTCAGCCTGGAGTTTCCCGTTCTGTTTCAGCAGGATTTCCACCTTGCCCTCGGCCTGCTCCAGTTCCTTGCGGCAAGTGGCTGAAAGCTGCATGCCTTCCTCAAAAAGCGTCAGAGACTTCTCCAAGGGCACTTCGCCCTTTTCAAGCTCTTGCACGATTTTCTCCAGACGCTGGAGGCAATCTTCAAATTTTGCCAAACGTGTTTCTGCTCCGACAACTATTCTAATCCACTCTGGGGCGAAATGTGTCCACTAGGAAATGCGATTTAATAAAGTTATAACAACGGTCAGACCGAAGTGGGACGTGAGGTTCCCAAAGCTTCCAGCACATCCACCGCCAGGGTATACCGCCCCATGGGTGCGCTGATCTGGGCCCCCTGCGCCATCTCCCGTACCGCGATCAGCATCTCGCGCGCGATCGCAACCCCTTCCCCTCGTGCCGCCTCCGGGGTTTTGGCCGCAGTCATGCGCTCCAGAATAGAATCCGGAACCGAGACTCGCAATTCGTTCTTCATGAACTCCGCATTGCGCACGCTCACCAGCGGCCAGATTCCAGCAACCACCGGAATCCGGCAGTGTTCGATCCGTCGCAGGAAACTCTCCAACAGGCTGAGGTCGAACACGGGCTGGGTCACCACATATTCGGCGCCCGCCTGCACTTTGTACTCGAAACGCCGGATTTCCTCGTCCATATCGCTCAACCCCGGGTTGGCGCCGACCCCAATCACAAATGCCGTACCCGGGCCAATCGGGTTCCCTCCGATATCGAGACCGCGATTAAGATTATGAACGATATTCACCAATCCCATCGCATCGACGTCAAAGACAGCGGTGGCATCAGGATAGCTTCCCATTTTCGGCGGATCACCCGTGATGCAAATCAGATTGCGAATCCCCGTGGCTGCTGCCCCCAACAGATCCGACTGAATGCCCAGCACATTGCGGTCGCGACACGTGTAGTGCAGAATGGCTTCGATCCCAACCTCCTGCTGGATTAGCAGCGACAACGCCTGATTGCTCATTCGAGCCGAGGCCCGGGGACTATCCGGCACGTTGATTCCGTCCACGCCCACCGACTTTACGAATCGTGCGCCTTCGATTTCTTTGCGAATATCCGTTCCTTTGGGCGGAACAATTTCAACCATGGTCAGGAATTCGCCGGAAGCAAGCTTCGCGCCCAGCCCGGACCGTTTCTCCATCGGCACCGCCGGAGTTGCCGCCGGTTTAGCTTGGCCCGTGGCCGGTGCGGATGCTACCTTCGCCCGCGCATCTCCCACTCGCAGCGCCGACTTCATCACTCGGATATGGTCCGGAGTCGTACCGCAGCAGCCTCCGACAAAGCGCACCCCCGCTGCTGCAAACTTGCGGGCATAGCTGGCCATGTATTCCGGCGAACAAAGATAGATGTTGCGGCCCTCGACGGAGCGCGGCATACCGGCATTCGGTTGCGCCGCCAGAGGCATGGAAGTGAGCGCTCGCATGCGCTCGACCGCGTCTAGCATCGCTACCGGGCCCACGCTGCAATTGCAGCCGATGACGTCCGCACCCCACTCCTCGAGCCGCGCGGTGAAGGTTTCTGGCGTCGAACCGTCCAGACAGTTCCCGTCTTCGTCGATGGTGACCAGCGCAACTACAGGTATCTTCGGATTCACGTCCCGAGCAGCCAGAATCGCTTGATGAATCTCTCCGAGGTAGCCAAATGTCTCGAGTACCAGCAAATCGACCCCGCCTTCCACCAATGCGGCAATCTGCTCTCGAAAGGCCGTGCGAGCCTCCTCAAACGATGTCTTGCCCAGCGGCTCAATCTTGACTCCAAGCGGTCCGACCGACCCGGCCACCCAGACGTTAAAGCTCTTGGCGGCTTCGCGCGCCAATCGCGCCCCCGCAAAGTTGATCTCGCGCACTTGGCTGGCCATGCCGTGTCGCGCCAGACGGAACGAATTCCCACCGAAAGTGTTGGTTTCAATAATCTCTGCACCTGCCTGCAGATACTCATGGTGGATGCCCCGAATCAGGTCCGACTGCGAGACATTCAACTCGTCATAACAGCGATTGATGAAGATCCCTTTGGCGTAGAGGAGGGTCCCCATTGCGCCGTCGCACAGGACGGCAGACTGTTTCATCCTTGTCAGTAAGTCAGTAGCCATTCAGTTCAGAATACAAGAGGGCCGTCGCTTTTGCATCTTAAGCGAGGGCAGGAGCCGCCTGCGCCGGAAAATCTCCCAACTCGCTCTGTTATAATCCGCTTTCTTGCATCTAAATCTCTATCCCTCATGCTCTTCGGAGTCCCACGCTTGAACAGAATCTTGGTCAGCATCTGTGTGGTTGTCGCGGTCAGTGTCAGCATTATTTCCTGCGGAAGTAATAACTCCTCTTCTACCTCCTTAACGATCTCGGGCAAACCCAGCGGCCTCAAGTTTCGCGTTTTTATTTCCAATCCGCTCTTCCAGAGCGGGACTGGCCTGGGTGGTGTGGCGACTACGCCGGTGTTAAACATTGTGGATGCCACAAAAGACGTGCTTGACCTTACCTCCGCCGTTGTCTTGGCCGGCGAGAGCACGCAACCTGGCCTCATGGCGCTTGCTCCCAACCTCAAATACACCGCGGTTTTCAGCCCATCCGGCAACGCCGTGGCGATCATCGACAACTCTACCGAAAGGATTGCGGTACCAACCGGCTCAACCGCGGGGCTGCCCCCGATGACCCTGCCGGGCTTCACCGAAAGCATGTTTGTCAGCAATTTCTCTACTGCCGCCTACGCCGCCGTACCCACTGCCCCGGTCACCGGGCAAGCCCCGGGCGCCGTGGTCGCGCTGAACTTGCAGAACGGCTCCATCGCCGCATCCATCCCAGTGCCTGGCGCGCGCTTTATCGTTCCCAGCCCCGACGGTAACCACATCCTAGTCCTCAGCGATAACTCTGACACCGTAACGGTAATCACCACCGCCTTGATCGGGACCGCAACCGATCCGCGCAGCTACATCACTGGCTTCGATCGCCCCGTGTGGGGCATTTTCACCGGTAACACCACGGCCTATATCATGGATTGCGGCCCGCAGTGCGGCGGCACTGCGGCCGGGGTTAGTGTCCTCGAAGTGGGCGCCTCGACCGCTACCAGCACCACTCCTGTCAGCGCTGCCACTTATGGTTTCTTGGCCAGCTCTACGCTCTACGTGGCAGGAACTCCGCCCCCCAATCCTCCGGGGACGAATACTTGTGCGGGGACACCCACGGCTGCCACTAGCTGCGGCAGGCTGACTGCGATCGACACCGGTTCGATGACCGTAACCGGTTCAGTCATCATCGCGGACGGATATCACGACCGCATGCAGATGAGCCAGAACGGGCAGCTCTACATCGGTTCCCACAGCTGCACCAATATCAATGTTCCGGGGGGTGAGGTTCGGGGTTGTTTGTCCATCTTCAATACCAACACCCCCAGTGTCGTGATTCCACCCAGTAACGGCGATGTGACTGGCCTTCAGCAAATCAGGAGCCGCAATATCGTTTATGCGGTCCAGAACGGCTCGCTTGACATTTACGACACCCTAACCAACAAGCTGCAGGTGACCTCCGGCAACACTCAAAACAATAACGGCCAGGTGGAAATCGTTGGTCAGCTGTATGACGTGAAGCTCGTGGATTGATCGAACTCTCAGTGGCCTACGGCTCCATCACTAAACGATGGGCTTGTGCCTTTTCCACGGTGGCTGCCGAAAACGGCCAGGCAAAAGTAAAATTCTCGTACCACGCCTTCCACTGGTCAAGGTAGTAGGGGCTCAATAGATTCCCCGCCTCCCCCGTCACCAGATTCAGCGTGGACTGATCGAGATTGGCAAGGTCCACCGTCATTCGCTCTGAGGGCCCGTGGCTGCGCGATACTGCCTTTACCGTGAATTCGCTCCCCGACTGCCGCTGCAATCCCGGCCCCGTCCAGTGCCGCAGAACCGGAACCTTGCCAAACATCGGATGCTGGATTTCTAGCGGATGGAAATCTCCCCAGTTCCACGAATTCAGATTTTGCGGCGCATCCGAACCCTGTGCCGGATTTGCCTCGACCGCGGCCTCGACCGCCGCCGTTAGAAGCTCGTCGTAGTTCGCGTAAGCATCAGGCAACCAGCGCTTCGGCTGGTGCTCGACCACGTTTTCCAACCAGATCGTGCTCATCATCCACCGGTAGCTTTGCCAACTGAAAGTGGCCTCGACTCGTTGCAGATCCTTCGGGGCCGAGCCCAGCTTTGGCTCGAGTAGCATGCGCGTGAGTTCCTCTCGCGCCCGCACCGCGATCGTGGGCGCGGCCGAATTCTCGATCATCCTTCCGTCCCACTGCCGCAGAATCTCAGCCGCCGCCTTTGCCCGTGGAGAAGGGCTCTTCGCGTGGTCCACTGCATACACAAACCGCTCGCCGAAAAAGCGATCCAGCTCAGAATAGATGTCGGTCTCGAGCGCCATCATGTCCGCAGCGGAAAACTTCTTGCCCGACTCCAGCACACGGTAAATGCGGGCCGTTCGCCACGGAGCCTCCCATTCCGTGCTGACGGAATATTTATAACCATCCGGCGTAATCCGCCCGTTCGCAGTCGCAATGATCCCAGAGGGCGGATTGTATGCGCTGGGCAGCTTCTCAAACGGCACGTAGCCCATCCATTCATGAGCATCGTCGCTGCCGTTTTCCGGCAGACTACCGTCGCCCGCCGCCCGGACGGGAATCTTCCCCGTGGCCTGGTAGCCGATGTTGCCATCCACATCGGCATACACCACGTTTTGAGCGGGCGCATCAAACTCTGAAAAAGCGCGTCGGAACTCCGCCCAGTTCTGCGCCGAATCCACTGCGAAGATAGGACTGCGCGTACCGTCGTACAAAGTCCAACGCAGCGCCAGCCTGCGCGTTTCGCCCGGGACCATGTCCGTGACGATCGGTCCATGCCGCGTCAGAACCACATCCACATTCACATCCGGTTTGTCTTTCGCATGGATGACCTCGCGGCGATGCTCCGGCTGCTTCCATCCCTCCGGTGTCAGGTATTGCCCTTCGGAATTGAACGTCTCAACGTACACGTCCTCAACCGTGGGCCCGAGATTGGTGAATCCCCACGCAACCCGCTGGTTGTGCCCCACGATCACATACGGATATCCCGGCAGCGTAACTCCAGCCACATCGAAGTTCCCAGAACTGCACCGCAGATGAGCTTCGTACCAGAGGTTCGGCATCTGAAATCGCAGGTGCATGTCATTCGATAGCAGCGGCTTCCCCGAAACCGTATGCGCCCCGGACACCACCCAATTGTTCGACCCCAGCACCAGAGGCCGCTCGTCAAAAAACATTTCACCCCGCCGCGGCAACGCAGGAATCCCCGGTCGCGGCGTTAATCCGGTGACCGAACTGTCCGTGCCCGAATCATCGTCTTCATCGTCGTCCTCGTCCTGATCACCCTTAATCTCCTCCTCGAGATTGGGCCGCGTTACCGTCGGCGGCCGGTCGTGCCAGGAAGAGTTCACATAAAGATCGCCAGTCAGCTCCGGCCCCAGCTTGGCTAGGATTTTCTCCCGCATCAGCGCATGCCGGGGACTCGTGCTCAGATCCTCCACCATTTGGACCCCGACCAGCGCCGAGTCCTCAGCCGTCCACGGCCGGGGAAAATACCGCAAAACGCGAAATTCCAGCGGCAACCGATTTCGATGCGACTCGATGTACGCGCTTACCCCTCGAGCGTAAGCCTCAAAGCGAGAACGATCCTCCGCCGGCAAACTCTCCACCGTTTTTCTCGCCACCACCCTCAGCCCCAGGATTCTCTGCTGGCGGTCATGCTCCACGTATTCGCTGCCGAAAACCTCCGCCAATTCCCCCGCCGCAAACCTCCGCATCCCATCCATCTGGAACAACCGGTCCTGCGCCGTAACGTAACCCTGCGCGAAAAAGAGATCACCGAAGTTGGCCGCATCGAGCGTGGGCGCTCCGTGAGCATCGCGAATCACCGTCACCCGCGCCGAGAGTCCCGGCACTCGAACCTTGCCATCTAGTTGCGGCAAAGCAGACCGTGCCACGGAATAAATCCAGGCGCAGATGCCAAACCCAACCAGGAATACTGCACCCAATAAGAAAACAACAATACGCAAAATCCGGAGTCGCGGACGAGGATAAACCTGAGTACTGAAGCTGGCCATAGAGGACTCTAGATTCTAGGGCTTGCCCCCGCCGCAAGACAAACCAACCTTCATCAAAGACTTCATCCTGAGCCCGGCGTCAGCCACTCAAAGGATCTCGCGCGCAGTACAATCGCCCTGACTCCCGCGAAAAAGTTGGCTCGTTTCTCAAACGCCAGTATTATTCATAAGACTGCCAAAGCTTTACCGAACCCCCATGCTGCAAAAGCGCATCGACGATCAGCCCAGCATCTCTCCCGAGATGGTCCGCGAAGCGCAGCAAATCCTGCATCAGCATCTCAAGCGCGTCGGCCTCAAACACACCGCCCAGCGTGACACCATCCTGCGAACCTTCCTCGAAACCCGCGAGCACCTCTCCGTCAACGAACTCCACCGCCTGGTGCAAGAGAAAGATGCCCGCATCGGTTTCACCACCGTGTACCGCACCCTGAAGCTGCTGGCCGAATGCGGCCTGGCCAGCGAGGTCGCTTTTCATGACGGCATCGCCCGCTACGAGCACCAGTACAACCGCCGCAGTCACCACCACATGGTCTGCACCGTCTGTGGCAGTTCGGTGGAATTTTTTTCGCCCGAGGTCGACGGCCTGGAGCAGGAAATCGGAAACAAATACCACTACGCCACCACCCGCCACACATTTCAGATCTACGGAGTCTGCGAAGACTGCCGCACAAAGCACACTTCGCGCCGGCTCGTCTAAGAAAAACCATGCCCATCTCGTGTCCCCAATGTCACGCCGAAATGCCCGACAATGTCTCCTTCTGCCCAGGCTGTGGCCGGAGAATGTGGGTCCCCGGCCAGGCCGCCGCTAAGCCTGCGACGAAACCTCCCGCACCCAACATTCCAACCGCTCCAGCCACACCTGCCGCCGGTATCCCCACCCAACCGAAGGACAATCTCATCGCTGCCTTAGCCTACGTCACGTTCATACCCGCGATTGTCTTCGTCCTCATCGAACCGTTTAAACGCAACCGCTTCATCCGATTTCACTCCTTCCAGTCCATCTTCCTGACCCTCGCCACCATCCTGATCGCAGTCGCCCTGCGCATCCTCTTCGCCGTGCTCGTACTCATCCCTCTGCTCGGACACTTGCTGGCTTGGCTGGTCATCCCTGTCGCCCTGCTGGGCTGGGGAATCCTCTGGCTGGTGTTGCTGGTCAAGGCCCTGCAAGGCGAAACTTTCAAGCTCCCTCTCATCGGAAGCCTCGCCGAAAAAGCCTAGAACCAGTTGCCGGTTTCATAATGGTCCCGCGGATAACGGAGTTCACAGAAACAGCTTGCTTTCTCGCCGCCCTGCTGCTAACTTCGCAGCCATCTACACGGGCCAGCACTGATTTCTAGGATTGCAGAAGCTGGGCTCCTTTCCTGGGTGGAGTTCCGCAAAAAGGAACTCCGTTGTAACGCTTCGCTGCTTTTCTTCACCATCAGCCAGGTCCGACTGAAAGGAGATCTATGTCTACTCCGAAGAATCCTCTTCGACTTGCCGGCAGTGAGCGCGCCCCCCTGGCAGGGGCGCGAGAAATAGGTCCAGCCAACCCCAACGAAACCGTTGACGTGACAATTCGCTTACGCTCCCGCGCAGGGAAGAAGCCGATTGTCAGCGCTGATGCATCCACCAAACCAATCGAGAAACGCAGCTTTTTGAGCCGCAAGGAATTCGAGCAAAGTCATGGAGCGGATCCCGCCACCATCGCCCGCGTCGAAGCCTTCGCGCGCGAGCATAAACTCACCGTAAAAGAGAAAAGCCCGGAGCGCCGCACCGTCATTCTCTCCGGCACTGTCTCCGCAATGAACGCGGCTTTTGGCGTCGAACTGAAGCAATACCAGCATCCCGGTGGCACCTATCGTGGCCGCACCGGATCGGTCAACATTCCCACCGAACTGCAGGACGCCATCGAAGGTGTGTTTGGTCTCGACAATCGTCCCCAGGCCAAACCGCATTTTCGTAGGCGGCGCCCGCGTGCCGGAGCCCGCGCCAATGCCGTCAACCTCTCCTACACGCCCATCCAACTCGCCACTCTTTACAACTTTCCCACGGGCGTGGATGGATCCGGCGAATGTATCGCGATCGTCGAGTTGGGCGGCGGCTTCAACCCGGCCGATCTCAGCAGCTACTGGAGCCAACTCAACCTGCCCAAGACCCCGAACGTTTCGGCGGTTTCGGTCGGCAACGGCAGCAACAGTCCCACCGGAGACCCTGCCGGTCCCGATGGCGAAGTCATGTTGGATATAGAAGTTTGCGGAGCCATCGCGCCCGGCGCCAAGATCGTCGTCTATTTCGCCGAGAACACCGATGCCGGTTTCCTGAACGCGATCACCACCGCAGTCCACGACAGCGTCAACAACCCGTCCGTTCTCTCCATCAGTTGGGGCGGGCCTGAACCTTCCTGGACGCCTCAGGCCATGACCTCCATGGACGAGGCGTTCCAGGCTGCCGGCGCTATGGGAATCACGGTTTGCGTCGCTGCCGGAGACGACGGCTCCACCGACGGCGTGGGCGACAACCTGAACCACGTCGATTTCCCCGCCTCCAGTCCCAATGTTCTGGCTTGTGGAGGCACAACCCTGGTGGCCGCGGGCAACACCGTCACCAGCGAAACCGTTTGGAACGAACTCGCAAACAATGAAGGCGCAACCGGTGGCGGCATCAGCGACGTCTTCCCGTTGCCCACTTGGCAGAACGGCGTCGGCGTACCGTCTTCCGCCAATCCCAATCAAAATGTTGGCCGCGGCGTTCCCGATGTCTCCGGCGACGCCGATCCAACCACTGGCTACGTTACTCTTGTCGATGGCAATCCGGACGTGATCGGCGGCACCAGCGCCGTCGCTCCCCTCTGGGCCGGATTGATCGCGCTCATCAACGATAGCAATCAGAAACCCGCCGGCTTGATCAACCCGTTGCTCTATCAGGGCGAAAGTAAGGGGACGGGGTTCAACGACATCACCTCGGGCAACAACGGCGCCTACAACGCTGGTCCCGGATGGGATGCCTGCACCGGCCTCGGTTCGCCCATCGGCACACAAATCGCGGCCGTGTTGGGCGTACCCCAACAGCCAGCCCTGAAAACCGGTACCTAGTATCGCGTTCCGCTTGAAATCGGGTGCCCCATCCTTCTCGCGTTCTCTGCGAGAGGGTGGGGCTTTTTACTTTTAAGGAATCGACACCGCTTTGGTCGTCCGAGCAACCCAGCCCGGAGCCCTTGTTGTAAAAAGACGTCATCCCGAAGGCCCGCACCGAGCGGGCCGTGGGTCCCGCGCGCAGTATTCGCAACTTGTGCGGGGTGCCAAGTCCTCTCCGGAAAGAATGGAATTTGTCCAATAGCGAGACACTATTTCAACCCCAAGTCCCAAATTTTCTTGACAACCAAAGTTCCCGGATCATAATTGCGCAACTGCGCATGCACCACGCCGCAGCCTACCCAGGGGAGACCGTCTCGAAAATCAATTTCACAAAATCACGAGGAGGGCTTTTCCATGAAATTTACCGCCAGGATTCTGCTGTTCACTTCTCTCGCCGCAACCTTCGCCATTGCCCAATGCACGCAGCCTGGAAAGTTCTGTCACATCATCATCGTCATTCAGGAGAACCGCACTCCCGACGACCTCTTCG